>Ga0118677_10002124_pt1 | contig 40542 bp, 33 predicted proteins | sample AliMusrvi5mmetaG_FD_86154 | JGI IMG/M metagenome (GOLD analysis project Ga0118677, IMG submission 86154) | reverse complement strand
GGCCGAGGAAGGCGGGCTCGGGGAAGGCGGGGAATCCGAAGAAGAGAAGGAATAGCGCCGACAAAAGCGGCGAAATGCACACGCGAGGAAGAGCCCCTTCCACTATTTTGACAGAAGCGTGAACCTTTCCTCGCGTTTTCCCTTATTCTGTGGTAAGGTGATTGATGAATCAAAATCCCAGCGGCTTTTCGCGGCGAGGGCCAGACATCATCACCGAAGAATTGGTCGCGGTTCTCTTGGAGAAAAACTCCTTTGAATTCAAAGCGCTTTTCGAGGTGATCCACGCCAATCTGCGGGCGCGCAACGCCGCCAGCGGAGGCGAGGAAATGCTGCGGCTGCGCGCTTACGAAAAACTTCAGGCGCTGGTGGGCGCTGGCGTGGTCAAAAAAACCGGCAAACAATACCAGAGCATTGATCTGGCCCTGATCGCCTTCAACATCCGCATGAAGGAATTCCGCGCCAAGATGGTCAAGCGCTGATCTGCGCCTCGACTTCCGCGAGGAACTGCCGGGCGATGGGGGTCAACTCCCCGCTCCAGACGGCGCCGATCGTCAGGCGAGGAAAATCCTCCAGCGGGATGCAGCGCACCTCGGGTGAGGAGCCCACTCCCGGTGCGGCGACCGTCAGGCCGATGCCGAAACCGTTCGCCACGTAACACTCGATAAGCCGGATGGAGTTGACCTCTATCCCGCCAACCCACTCCACACCCCGCTCCTCCAACCCCCGCTGGAACCGCGCCCGCACGGGCTCGCTCTCCGGGAACGTGATGAGCGTCTCCTCGATGCTATCCCGCCGCCACAGCTCCGCCGCGTCCTTCAACGCATGCGCGCGGGGGACCAACAAAACCAGCGGCAGCTCCACCAGCGGCTGGGAGCGCAGCCCGGCGCGCGGTTTTTTCTCGATGACCGTGATGGCGAGGTCCACCTCCTGCGCTTGCACCAACCGCTCGGCATCGGCCTGCCCCGCCTCGTGCAGATGGAGCCGGAAATCCGGGAATTTCACGCGCATCCGGCGCAGCAAATCGGGCAGATGATCATGCAACGCAAGCGAGGGCGCGGCGATCCTCAACTGCGGCACGGCCCGTCCGCGGATCTTCCCGGCCACGGCATCGAGGTTGGCGAAGAACGGCTCGACAAACCGGAAGAGCTCCGCTCCGGCGGTGGAAAGCGTAAACGGGCGTCGCTGAAAGAGCTTCACGCCCAGCGACTCCTCAAGCTTCGCCATCTGCCCGCTCACCGCCGGTTGCTGGATGCCGTAGGGGATCGCACGCACTGCGGCGGCGATCCCGCCATGCTTGGCGACGTAATAAAACAGTTCCAGGTGGTGGATGTTCATCGAAAGAAACGATGAAAGCCTAAAAGTTTATCGATTACCAGAAAACCCGGCGGCGGGCGCATCATGGGGCAACGAAAAAAACCTATGTCCATCCTAAGCCAACTGCCCATCTCCTTCGTGTTCATCATCGTGATTCTTCTCTGCGGATGCGCGCCGGTTTGCAAATCCCAGCGCGCGGAACCACGCTCCAAAATTCGCAAGGTGCGCCCCACGCAGACAGCGCCCCGCGCGAACATAGCGCAAACCGTTGCGGCTCTCCAACCGCTCCTGCGCCCGGGGGACATCGTTTTCATCGGCATCCCGAACCCGCTCTTCCACCACGTCGCCGACGCCACCAACTGCCCGGCCACGCATGTCGGCATCGCCTTCAACGACCCCGGGCAGGGCTGGGTCGTGGCAGAAAGCGCCGTCCCGCTCAGCAAAATCACGCGGCTGGACAAATTCATCGCCCATTCCGAAGGCGGTTGGTGCACTGTCCGGCGGCTGAAGGAGGGCCTTACCGAAGCGCAGGTCCGCGCGCTCCGGGCCGAATGCGACGCCCGCATGGGGGTGCTCTACCACACCGGCTTCCGCTACGAATCCCACCGCCAGTTCTGCTCCAAGTTCGTCTATGATGTTTACCTCAACGCGCTCAATGTGCGCGTCGGGAAAATCGAGACGTTCTCGGATTTGTTGGACCGCAACCCCAAGGCCGGGGTGTTCGTGTGGAAATGCTGGTTCCTAGGCCGGATTCCGTGGAACCGCCTGACGGTGACACCTGCCAGCCAATACGAATCCCCCCTGCTCGAGACCGTCTGGCCCCCGGCATAGCCTTGCGGAAAATCCCAGGGCTCACGCATCTAAATGATTCTCACGCAAAGCCGCAAAGGCGCAAAGGTCCGGAACAGAAAAAACCGGGCAAGACCCCCTGTTTTTCCAAGATTTGTGAATTTTCGGGGATTCATTCCTCCCTTCTTTGCGCCTTTGCGGCTTTGCGTGAGAGTTTTTCCGGGGCACAGTCCAGCAATGCGTCTCGATTATTTTAGATGCAATCGCCCTGCGGAAAATCCCCCCTCTGCTTGCAGGCGGCGCCGCAGGCGTCTAACATGCGGCCTTTCCCGATGCAGACCCCTCCTCCCGTCGCCCTTTCCATCGCCGGTTCCGACAACAGCGCCGGAGCCGGTGCGCAGGCCGATTTGAAGACCTTCACCGCGCTCGGCGTCTATGGGTTGACCGCCCTCACCTGCGTGGTGGCCGAGGTGCCCGGCAAAGTCAGCGCCATCGCTCCCGTGCCCCCGGAGATCGTGGCCGAACAGGTGCGCCTCTCGCTGGAGGCGTATCCCGTGGGCGCGCTGAAAACGGGCATGCTCCATTCACGGGCAGTCGTCGAGGCGGTATGCGCCGTGCTTGAGGGCGTGCGGCCCGCTCTGGTGGTTGATCCCGTCATGATCGCCACCAGCGGCGCCCCGCTGCTGGAGCCGGAGGGAATCGCCGCCTGCCGCACCCGCTTGTTTCCGCTCGCCACCCTCGTCACGCCGAATCTGGACGAGACCGCCGTGTTGCTGGGCCGCGCCATTGCCAGCGTCGCCGAGATGCAAGAGGCGGGGCGCGAACTCTGCGCGCGGTTCGGATGCGCGTTCCTGCTCAAGGGCGGCCATCTCAAGGGGGAAGCCGTGGACGTGCTCTACACTTCGGACGGGGGGGCGACCGAATTTCGCGCCGCGCGCGTCCCCGGCATCGCCACGCACGGCACCGGTTGCACGCTCTCGGCGGCCATCACGGCGGGACTGGCCAAGGGGATGCCCCTGGCGGAAGCTGTCGCGTGCGCCAAGGCGTTCGTCACTCGCGCCATCGCCGCGCATTATCGGTGGACCGGCCCGCAGGGGGAAATCCACGCGCTCAATCACCAGGCGTAGGGATACCACTTCTCAAAAACAAATCCGCTCCAGCCGCCAGCCACAAAATGAGCCAGCGGTGTAAGGAATGAATATTATGCTTTCTTACTTATATGGATGCATAAAGCGTATTAGCTAATATTACAAAATTTATTGGTTTTTTAATTAAATTTAGCAATATCAGGCAACCTCTCCGGCAATACGTTAAAAACGTTTGCGCTTTCTGAAATTTCACTATGAAAACCCCTCCATTGTTCTGTCTCAAGCCGGTGTTGTTCCCCCGAGTTTGCGCCTCCTTTCTTCTTGGCGCTTTGCTCGCGTTGGGGTGCTTGTTTGCCCTGCCGCGGCAGGCGGATGCACAGGACACCTTGCAAACCTCAGGCACTTGGAATATCAGCGGCAACTGGTCCACCGGCGTGCCGACCATCTCCGGCACTGCCGTGGTTGACAGCACCCGCACCGTTTATGTGCCGACAGGTGTTTCGGGAACCGCAGGTCAACTCCGCATTGGCAGCTCCGGCACGGGAACGATGACCATCAGCGGCGGCACCGTGACGGGTTCCAACAGTTATATAGGCTACAACGCGGGTTCCAAAGGGACGGTCACGATCACCGGCGGCACCTGGAACAATTCCTCCACTCTCTACGTTGGCAATTCCGGCACGGGAACGTTGAACATCAACGGCGGCTTGGTGTCTGATCTTACTGGCAACATCGGGAATGGTGCGGGTTCCAACGGCACGGCCACGGTGACCAGCGGCACCTGGCAGAACACTTACCTCTACGTTGGCAATTCCGGCACGGGCAAGTTGACGATCAATGGCGGTTTGGTGACCGACCAATACGGCTACATCGGTTCGAATGCGGGTTCCAACGGCACAGCGACGGTGACCAGCGGCACCTGGCAGAATACCACCGAGCTTGATGTTGGCTATGGCGGCACGGGCACGTTGACCATCAATGGCGGCTTGGTGTCTGATGAAACTGGCTACATCGGGAATGCTGCGGGTTCCAGCGGCACAGCGACGATCACCAACGGCACCTGGCAGAATACCGGCGAGCTTGATGTTGGCAATTCCGGCACGGGAACGTTGAACATCAACGGCGGGTTGGTGTCCAGCAGCAACAGCCGCATCGGAAATAGTGTGGGTGCCAACGGCACGGTGACAGTCACCAGCGGCACGTGGAATAATACCGGCAGTCTCTACGTTGGCAATGTCGGCACGGGCGCGTTGACCATCAATGGCGGCTTGGTGTCCGATCAATCCTGCTACCTCGGCTTTTGGGCAGGTTCCAGCGGCACGGCCACGGTCAGTGGCAGCGGCACCTGGACCAATTCCATCCAACTCATGGTTGGCAATTCCGGCACGGGTACGCTGAACCTCAATGGCGGGTTGGTGTCCGACCAAACCGGCTACATCGGTTCGAATGCGGGTTCCAACGGCACAGCGACGGTGACCAGCGGCACCTGGACCAATTCCATCAGCCTCAACGTTGGCAGTTCCGGCACGGGAACGTTGAACATCAGCGGCGGCTTGGTGTCCAGCAGCAACGGCTACATCGGGTATGCTGCGGGTTCCAGCGGCTCAGCGACGGTCAGCGGCAGCGGCACCTGGAATAATTCCAAAATGCTTTACGTGGGGTATTCCGGCACGGGCGCGTTGACCATCAACGGCGGTTTGGTGGCCGACTATACCGGCCTCATCGGTAATAATGCGGGTTCCAACGGCACGGCCACGGTCAGCGGCAGCGGCACGTGGAACAATTCCTACTATCTCTACGTTGGCAATTCCGGCACGGGCACGTTGACCCTCAATGGCGGTTTGGTGTCCGATGCTAACGGCACCATCGGCAACAATGCGGGCTCCAACGGGACAGCCACGGTGACCAGCGGCACGTGGACGACTTCCAGCCAACTCACCGTTGGCGCTTCCGGCACGGGAACATTGAACATCAACGGCGGGTTGGTGTCCGACCAATACGGCTCCATCGGGAGTGCTGCGGGTTCCAACGGCACGGCGACGGTGACCAGCGGCAAGTGGCAGAATACCAGCGAGCTCGACGTGGGGTATTCCGGCACGGGAACGTTGAACATCAGCGGCGGTTTGGTGTCTGATCCATCCAGCTACATCGGTGGTTTGGCAGGTTCCAACGGCACGGCGACGGTGACCAGCGGCACCTGGCAGAATACCAGCGAGCTCGACGTTGGGTATAACGGCACGGGCGTGTTGAACCTCAACGGCGGCTTGGTGTCCAGCAGCAACGGCTACATCGGGTATTCTGCGGGTTCCAACGGCACGGCCACGGTCACCAGCGGCACGTGGAACAATTCCAGCAATCTCTACGTTGGCAATTCCGGCACGGGCGCGTTGAACCTGACGGGCGGGACGGTCAGTGTCGGCAATGGCAGCGGGACGCTCACCTTGGCTTCGGGCACCGGTTCGCTGGGCACGCTCAACCTCGGCACGGGCGGCACGGCGGGGACGCTGAGCGCGGCGGTGGTCAACGGCGGCTCCGGCACGGCGGTGGTGAACTTCAACCAGAGTGGCAGTTACACCTTTGCGCCTTCCCTTCAGGGCACCCTCAGCGTGAACGTGCTGGGCGGCGGCACCACCACCCTCACCGGTGCCAACACCTACACCGGCGCCACCACGGTCAGCGCTGGGAAAATCGTGGTTGCAGGTTCCCTCAACGCCAGCCCGACAACCGTGATGAGCGGGGCAACCCTCGCCAGCGGCAACAACAAGACTTCGTTGGTGAGCGCCCTCACAGTCAACGGCGGCGGCACCCTCGCCCCCGGGGACACGGGCGGAACCGGGACGACGACCATCGGCAAGCTCACCGTGAACGGCAACCTCAACCTCGGCACCGGCTTGGCGGGCAACCCCGCTCACCTGGCAATGGAACTCGGGGGGAAAACCGCCGGGACTTTGTATGACCAGATCGCCATCACAAGCGGTTCGCTCACCCTCAATGGCGTGAACCTGGATCTCACGCTGGCGAACGGTTTCACCCCCAAGGGCGCCAGCCCCAAGGGGTTGACCGTGGACGTTACCACGGGGGATATGTTCTTCCTTGTGTTCGGCCTGGGCAGCGCGACCAACGGCACGTTCGCCAACTTCACCGGAACCGAGAGTTACATTCCCGGCTTTAGCACGGCAACGATCAACGGGCAGGAATACGCCATCAGCTATACCGCGAACTGGAACGGCGGCACCAGCCCGACCTTCACCGGCGGCTATGACCTGGCCTTGCTGGCCATTCCCGAACCGTCCACCTGGGCGCTGCTCGTTGGCGGCTTCGGCTTGCTGGCAGTCAACCAGCGGTTGCGCCGTCGGGCTCGCTGAAACAACACCCAGCAGGGCATCTGGCCCCACGTCTCCAACCTGCTCCGCCCTGCCGCCAGCCACAAAATGAGCCACCGGTGTAAAAGACAACGACTGGAATAAATATTCACCCCGCCATTGCCGGGAGGGAGCGGTGTCTGTATAAAGGGGGGTTCGACCGCGTGAGGCGGTTCGAGCCCGAAAGGTGAAACCATGTTTGTCGATCATATTAAAATTTACGCCAAGGCCGGAAAAGGCGGCGATGGCAGTTGCAGTTTCCGCCGCGAGAAGTTCGTGCCCAAGGGCGGTCCCGACGGCGGCGACGGTGGCCGCGGCGGGAGCATTGTGCTCGTGGCGGACCCCCACATCGACAACCTGACGAATTTTTTCTACGAGCCGATCGTCCGCGCCAAGAATGGGGCCAGAGGCATGGGCAAACAGAAATACGGCCGCGCGGCGGCGGATAAGATCGTAAAGGTGCCCATCGGCACGCTCATTTACCGGCTGCCCGCCGGGGCCTCGCCCTTCGCGCCGAAGCTGCAGGACTGGGAGCTGGAAGAAGTGGAGGGGGAGGAGACGGCGGAACCCGCAGGCGCCACGGTGGGTGAGCACGCGGCGGAGCAGGTGTCCGAAAGCACCGAACTCGGGGACCTCGAACTCGTGGCCGATCTCGATCGCGAGGGCGCCCAGCTGGTGCTCTGCAAGGGCGGCGACGGCGGGCGCGGCAACATCCATTACAAAAGCGCCCGCAACCGGGTGCCGCGCCAGTGGGAACCGGGCCATGACGGCGAGGAAGGCTACTTTCTGCTCGAACTGCGCAAGATCGCCGACGCCGGGCTGGTCGGCTACCCCAACGCGGGGAAATCGACGTTGCTGGGGAAAATCTCCTCGGCCCATCCCAAGGTCGCGCCGTATCCCTTCACCACGTTGCGCCCGATTGTCGGCATTGTGGATTTTGAGGGATTCCAGCGCGCCGCAGTGGCGGACATTCCCGGCCTGGTGGAAGGCGCGCACCTGAACGTCGGTCTCGGGCACGAGTTTCTCCGGCACATCGTCCGCTGCCGCGTGCTGCTCTTCGTCATCGACATGGCCGGAAGCGAAGGCCGCAACCCGATCGACGACCTGGGCCAGCTCCGCAAGGAACTGGGGCTCTACGACGCCACGCTCTCCGACCGCCCCTGGATCATCATCGCCAACAAAATGGACGACCCGCGCGCGGAAGAAAACCTGCGCCATTTCCACCGGCGCTTTGCCAAGCAGGAGATCATCCCCATTTCCGCGGAACTGGGCGAGGGAATCGACGAGGTCAAAGCGGCATTGGCCCGGCATTTGTTCCAGGACGCGCCGGAAACGGAAAGCCCCGCCGCTGAAACCAGCGAGCCGGCAGCCGAGTAAACACCAGTTCACCGCGCCATGGGAAAGCCGATTGTCGCCAGCTACTGCACCACGTTCCTCAAGCCGGAGATGCTGCACATCTACCGGCAGGTCACCGGGTTGCAGCGGTATGAGACGTTTGTGGTGACGCGGGAGCGGATCTGCCCTGAAAAATTTCCGTTTGGCGACATCGAATGGCTTCCGCCGGTGCAGCGCAATATCGCGCGCCATTTGTATTTGAAATTCATCCGGCGCGTCCCGCCGCTTTATTACCGGGGGGAAATGGAGCAGTTGATGGCGCTCTTCGGGCGGCGGCAGGCGGATGTGATGCACGTCTATTTCGGCCACACCGGGGTGCATCTGCGCGCGTTTCTGGAGTGGTGGGACCGCCCGACGATCGTCTCCTTCCACGGCGCGGACGTGATGCCGCGCGAACATCAGCCCAAATACCTGGTGCAGATGCAGGAGCTTTTCACGCTGGCCCCGCTGGTGCTGGCGCGTTCGCATTCGCTGGCGGATCGCCTCAAGGCCATCGGCTGCCCGCCGGAGAAGATCCGGCTGAACCGCACGGGGATTCCCTTGGACCAGTTCCCGTGGGTGGAACGACAGGCCCCGGCGGACGGCGCGTGGCATTTTGTCCAGACGTGCCGGCTCATTGCGAAAAAGGGACTGCGCACGGCGTTGACGGCGTTCGCGGAATTCCGGCACGCGTTTCCCAAGGCGCACTACACCATCGCGGGCGACGGGCCGATGCGGCAGGAACTCGATCAGCTCGTGGCCGAGTTGGGCCTCACGGAGGCCGTGGCGTTCCCCGGCTTCCTGAACCAGGAACAACTCAACGCGCTCTATGCCCGCGCCCATGTTTTCCTGCACCCGAGCGAGCTGACCGCAAAGCAAGACCAGGAGGGGATTCCCAATTCCATGCTGGAGGCGATGGCCACGGGGCTCCCCATCGCCGCCACCCTCCACGGCGGCATCCCCGAGGCCGTGCAGGACGGCGTCTCGGGATTCCTCGTGCCCGAGCGCGACGCCAAGGCATTGGCTGCGGCGCTCAAGCGGATGGTGCAATCCCCCGAAACGCTCTGGCAGATGGGCCGCGCCGCTTCGCATGGCGTGCATGCGGAATTCGAGCAAGGGCGGGCCATCGCGAAGCTCGAAGCCTGCTACGACGAAGCCGTGCAAATCGGCAAACCGCTGAGGAATTAGCCCCCATGTCTTTCGCCTATCTCTTTGAGCGCTTCCCCTCGTTCACGCAGACGTTCTGCTACCGCGAAGTGCTGGAGATGCGTCGGCAGGGAGTGACGGCGCCGATTTACTCCATCCGCGCGCCCAAGGATGTCCCGCTCGACTGCCCGCAGGAGCTGGCCCGGGCCGTCCGCCATCTGCCGGAAGCCGATGCGCTGGATGCCGAAATGAAGACGCTCCGGATGCTGGGGCGTTATCCGTGGAAGGTGATCCGGACGCTGCGCGCGTGGGGCAAGCGCCCGGACAAAGGGCGCGTCATGGCGGCGGCGTGGCTCGGCCCGCGTCTGCAAAAGGAAGGGGTGCGCCACGTGCACGCGCATTTCGCGGGCATCGCGGCGCGCACGGCTTACTGGCTCAAGGAATTTTACGGGATCACCTACAGTTTCACCGGCCACGCCAACGACATGTTCTGTGACACGGCGTCCCCCGTAACGCTGGAGGATTTGGTGCGCGAGGCCTCGCTGGTCGTGACGGAAGCGGACTTCAGCCGCGACTGGCTGCAACGGCGGCACCCGGAGCACGCCGGGAAAATCCACCGCGTTTACAACGGGATCGATCCCGCCGCATTCCCGCAGGCCAGCCCCGCACCGGGCCGCCCGCGCCTTGTCTCCGTGGGCCGCTGCATCGAGAAAAAGGGGTTCGCGGATTTGATCGACGCCTGCGCGCTCCTGCGCGAACGGGGTGTCGATTTTGAATGCGCCATTGTCGGCGGAGGTCCGCTGGAGGAAGCGCTGCGGAGCCGGGTCGCCGGGCACGGATTGGAGGAGCACGTCCGCCTCACCGGTCCCCAACCGCAGGAGGAAGTGCGCAAGCTCCTCTGCGCCGCGAACGTTTTCGTGCTGGCGTGCGCGACGGAAGCCGATGGCGGCATGGACAATTTTCCCACGGTCATCGTCGAGGCGATGGCCTCGGGGTTGCCGGTGGTTTCGACCCGGCTCGCCGGCGTGCCTGAAATGGTGGAGGACGGGGTGACGGGGTTGCTGGTGGGCGAGAAACAGCCCGCTGCGCTCGCGGACGCCATCGCGAAATTGCTGGCCGATCCGGACAAGGCGCGGCGCTACGGCGCTTGCGGAAAGGCCGCCGTCGCCGGGCGGTTCGCCTCGGGGGTGACCGTGGCGCAACTGCGGAAGCTGATCGGCTGAAAGCTTGAGAAATCTACGGGGCCGTCATCACCTGATGGATCCGCTGTTTGGCGTTGGTGAGGATAGTGTTGTGTCCGGTCGCTTCCACGGGTTCAAAATGTAATTGGGAAAAACGGCGGGCGAGCTCCTGGCCCATGGTGAAGGGAATGACCTCGTCTTCCGTGCCGAAAAAGATGTTGATCTGCGGGGCGGGCGAGTGCCGGGTGATTTCCTGCAACCGCTCCCGGTTGTCAAAGTTCCCCCTCAGCAAATAGCAGAGCGGCCAGCCGACGGTGCGGCGCGCCATATCCCGCAGGGAGGTGAAGGGCGCAAGCAGGACGATGCGGGAGGCCGGATGCCCGCTGGCAAACGCAAGCGCGGACGCCGCGCCCAGTGAGTGCCCCAGGACGCCAAGGCGGGATTCGAGCGCCGGAACGGTGGTTCCCAAATGCCCGGCGAGCGCTGCAAGGGCGGCATCCGCAGACTCCCGGATGGTTTCCGGCGAGGCGCTTCCGGCGCAGGCACCGTAGCCGGGGTAGTCCACCAGCAGAAAGCCGTCCTGCGGGGCGGGATACGAGCGGAGAAACAAAAGCCAGTCCAGCGCCCGGCTGCCGTTACCGGAAAACGCCACCCAAACGCGCGCCGGGTTCTTTTCGCGGGATGCCGCCGCTGGCGGGACGTAGTAGCAGTGCTGCGCCCCCTGGGAAGTGGCGTAGGGCAGGTCCGCGATCTGGCTGTTCTGGCGCAACTCCGTGCCCTGGTAGGGCCGGGGGTGGTAGATCATACTGTGTTGAACGCTCAGCAGCAAAAGAACCAGGGCGAGGGCGAGCAATCCCAACAACCGGACAAGGGAGACGAGAAACGAGCGGAGAACCGGGGGCATGGCCAAAACAAATGCAGGGCAACGGCGGATTCTGCAAGGGTAAATGCACGGGGATCGGTGGATCTGCGATCGGCTCGCGTCGTCCCTCGCGCATGGAGATCGCGATCCACTCATACCAGTTCCAGAACGCGGTGATCCTTTTTCAGTGCGTTCTCGTTACGGAGTTGAACTCCGTAACGCCCCACTCTGCGAAGCTAAGCTTCGCACCCGTCGCCGCAACAAAAGGCTCATTCCGAACTGGAACTGGCATCATACCATTTTTCCTGGGAGCTTGTGAAAAAAAGTCTCTTCCTGCCGAGCTTTAGTCGGCTTTCCCCTTCTTTGCCACCGGCTTCAGCCGGGCTTCTCTTTTTGAGCAGGAAAAGACCGGCTGAAGCCGGCTGGGGAACCAATTTGCAGGAAGACCACCAGCTAAAGCTGGTGGCAAAGAATAAATTGCTGGCTGAAGCCCAGCATTCCCGACTTTTTGCAACCTCTGAGTTCCTGATAAATTCAGGAGTTTGCTCCGGAGAGCTTCGCCAGCGCCCACCGCGCATGTTCTGCGATGAGCGGTTCCGGGTCGTTCGCCGCTTGTGCCAGCGAGGGCAAGTCCGCAACGGTCCCGGTGTTACCAAGTGCCACGCAGACATTGCGCAAGAGTCCGCGCCGTTTGACGCGCGCGATGGGCGATCCCCGGAAAAGCTGGCGGAACGTCTCTTCGTCGAGCGCAAGCAGCTCGCGCGGGGCAAGGCTCACCGCATCCCGGGCGGCATACGCGGCTTCGATGGACGCCTGCGCGAACCGGTTCCACGGGCAGGCGGCGGCGCAGGCGTCGCAACCGTAAATGCGCCCGCCGATGAGCGGACGGAGCGGCTCGGGGATGCTCCCCTTGTGTTCGATGGTCAGGTAGGCGATGCAACGCCGCGCGTCGAGCCGGTGGGGCGCGGTTATGGCCCCGGTGGGGCAGGCGTCCAGGCAGCGGGTGCAGCGTCCACAACGGTCGGGCAGCGCTTCGTCAGGCGGCAGTTCTAGCGTCGTGATCACCACGGCGAGAAAAAACCAGGCGCCCAGCCGGGGGTGGATGAGCAGGGTGCTCTTGCCCTGCCAGCCGATCCCGGCCAGCGCGGCGAAGTCGCGTTCCAGCACCGGGCCGGTATCCGTGTAAACGCGCTGGACGCCGCCGTAGAGCTGGAGGAACGCGTCGAGCTCGCGCAGCTTCGGCTCGATCACGTCATGGTAATCCTCGTTCCACGCATACCGCGCGATGCGCTCCATGGAGCCCGCCGCCGGGCCATTCCCCTGCCAGTAATTCATCGCCAACACCACCATGCTTTTGGCGCCCGGCAGGACGAGTTGCGGATCGGTGCGCCGCTCCGCATTGCGCGCAAGCCAGCTCATTTCCCCGGCGCACCCCTCGTCGAGCCATTGGCGGAATGCCTCTGCGTGAGGCGGGGGGACCGAGGGAGCCACCCGGCAGAGAGCGAACCCGAGCGCACCGGCCATTTCACACAGCGCCTGTTTGAGCGCCTGGGCGTCCGCTGTTTCAGAGACCGCGTTCATCGGGTCAACGCGGGTGGCGCCGTCGCGCTTCGGCGATGATTTCGTCTGCCACTTGCGCGTGGGATTTCGTGCTGGTATCCACGGTGAAATCCGCCGCAGCCGCGTAGAGCGGGGAGCGCCGGGCCAGCAGTTGCGAGACCGTGGCGCGTGGGTTCGGCGTGTGCAGCAGCGGACGCGCGCGGTTGCGGGAAACCCGTTCAAAGATGACGTCTTCGCTGGCGGTCAACGAGACGACAAAGCCGAGCTTGCGCAGCAGCGGCAGATTGCTCTCGCGGGTGATGATCCCCCCACCCGTGGCCACCACCAACCCGTGGGAGCCGAGCTCGATCAACGAGGCAAGAGCCTTGGATTCATACTGGCGAAACCCCTCCTCCCCCTGCCAGGCGAAGATGTCCGTGATCTGCATCCCTGCGTCCTCCACCACCATCGCGTCGGTATCGACAAGCTGAAACCCAAGCTTGGTGGTCAGCAATCGGCCCACCGAGGATTTGCCGCTTCCCATGAACCCGATGAGGACGAGGTTGACGGGCAGCGCCATGCGGGGCCGGGAAATGTTGGAATGGGAAGGCATCGAACTTTTTACGCTAAACACTCCACCTGAAGGCGTCAATGGCCTCATTCCGCCCTTTCACCGCGCGGGGTTTGCCACCACCCGGATGCGCCATGCCGCGCATGCCCACTTCTTTCGATTTGCAAACCGGGCCGACTCGCTCTTGAATCCCCTTTGTGGCAGATCATTTCGCAACCAATATCACCGAGGCTCCCGACACCCCCTTTGACATCTCCCTGCGCCCGCCGATGTTCAGCGAGTTCGCCGGGCAGGAAAAGGTGTGCGAACGCCTGGAGGTGATGGTCCAGGCGGCCAAGCAGCGCGGCGATGTGCTCGATCACATCCTCCTCAGCGGCCCTCCGGGGCTCGGCAAGACCACGCTCGCCTACATCCTGGCCAACGCCATGGGCGTCAGCATCAAGAGCACCAGCGGGCCGACCATCGAGAAGGCGGGCGACCTCGCGGGCCTGCTCACCACGCTGGAACGCGGCGACGTGCTCTTCATCGACGAAATCCACCGCCTCCAGCCTGCCATCGAGGAATATCTCTACCCGGCGATGGAGGACTTTAAGCTCGACATCATCATCGACCAGGGGCCCAACGCCCGCAGCGTGCGCCTGAATTTGCCGAAGTTTACGTTGATCGGCGCGACGACCCGCTCGGGGATGATCTCCGCGCCGTTGCGCTCCCGCTTCGGCATGAGCAGCCGCTTGGATTACTACGTGGCCGAGGAACTCCAAAAAATCCTCCAGCGCAGCGCGCGCATCATCAACATTGACATCGACGCGGCGGGGGCGCTGGAGATCGCCGCCCGTTCGCGGGGAACGCCGCGCGTGGCCAACAATCTGCTGCGCTGGGTGCGCGACTTCGCCCAGGTGAAGGCCGACAGTAAGATCGACCGGGACATCGCCGACCGCGCGCTGGCGATGCTGGAAATCGACGCGGACGGGTTCGACGAAATGGACAAGCGCATCCTGGAAGCGCTGATCCACAAATTTCAGGGCGGCCCCGTGGGGCTCAACTCGCTGGCCGTGGCCATCGGGGAGGAAGCCGGGACGCTGGAAGAAGTCAACGAGCCTTACCTGATCATGCAAGGCTACCTCAAGCGCACCCCGCAAGGCCGCGTGGCCCTGCCGCCCGCCTACCGGAAGGTGGGCGTGCCCGTGCCGGGCAGGACGGGGGAACTGCTTTAGTCGAGGTATTCCTCGCGGGGTTCGGGGGTGGGCGCCGCGTAGCGCGAGCCTTCCACTTTGATGTAGTGGAGGAGCGCCGGGGCGAGAATGACGCCGGGGATGCCCATGAGATACTCGCCCAGGATCAGCCCGATCAACGTCATCCACATCGGGTGTTGGATGCGCGAGCCGATGATCTTGCTGTTGAGCAGATACTCCATTTTGTGGATGACCACCAGGAACAGGAGCGACCAGAGGGCCATCTTGGGCGAGACGGCTCCCAGGGCGATGCCCACGATCAAGATGTTGCTGATAAGGTTGCCGATGATGGGCAGCAGCCCGCAAAGAAAAGTCAGCGGGATCAGGATGGTGGCGTAGGGAAAGGACGTCGCCAGCAAATAGACGGCGGTGGCCACGGTGTTGACGGAGGAAATCACGATTTGCGCGCCCATGACATTCTCGAAGCTTTGGTAAAAGGCGACGAAACGCCTCTGGATAAGGCCATAGTAATGCGCATAGAGGGTTTCCCCGTCGTTGCCAGTTCCATTCTTCGGCTCCCGTTGCAGGAATATCCCGAGGGCGATCACCACCCCCGCCACGAGCATCACGAGTTCCTTGAGGGTGATCTTCGCAAAGCTGCCCAGAAACGGGGCGCTTTGGCGCATCATATTGGGCGCAGCTTCCCGCAGGTCTTCCAGGTCGGAAATGGGCAGCTTGATGCCCTGGCTATCTGAATAATTAAACTGGATGCCGTGCTTGTCCGCATAATCAAACACACGCGGGATGACTTTTGACGCAATGGCTGGAAATTCCTTGATGGCCCGGGAGGCAAACCAGCCAGACCCGACAGAGACCGCGGCGAACAGCACCAGAAACAGCACGAGGGCGAGCCCTTTGCGTCCGCCGAAACAGAGCTTGTTGAGGGCGAAGAACGAAAAAAGCCCCGTGATCAGGAGTGTTGCCAGGTGCAGCCACCCCAAGAGGACCAGCGCTGCGGCAACGACACCATAGGAGGCAACGATGGGCTTGGTAAGGCGGGTTTTCACGGAGGGAGGCGGAGGGGAGAGGAACATGCGCTGGCTTGCGGTTGAGCGTGACGGGAAATCCTGGGAAGCGTTTTACGGGGGTTTGTTCGCTCGTGCAAGCCTTGGAGCTTGTAAAAAAGTGGGGGGGGTGTGGCTCCGTCAAGGCTCTTCATAGATACCGACGGCCCGCAGCCCCGTGGCGCTCAACTCATAGAGTTCGCGGGAGACGGGATGCGCGGACTTGCGGTAAAGGGAAAGAATGCGCCCGGCGTAATCCGGGTACCGGCTGGCCAGGCTCGGGAAAAGGTAGGCGGTGTTGCGTTCGGGGATGGCGATGAGGATTTTCCGGCCAAACACCGGCTTGAAGCGCTTGAGGAAATCGGGAGCCAGAAGGGCGATGGAAATATCCTCCTCCGGGTGTTCGCAACGCAAAATGGCGCATTCGATGACGCGATGGTCGTCCCGGATCCACTCGGGCTGGAGTTTTGCCAGCGCGGCGGAGGCGGCAGCGGCGGTCTTGGAGGAGAAGGCCGCCCAGTCCAACCCCAGCGCGGCAAGCGCGGCTTTGGGCAGGGGGAGAATCCGAGGAACACCGTTTTTGTCGGCAGAGACAGCGACGGCGGCGAACACCGTCTCCTTGGCACCCGGAATGGGCTGGGTGACTTGCGGGAGAGCGGTTTTTGCGGCGATCGTCACGCGCCACGCGGCTTCCTCCGGGGCGGGGTTTGCCGGGAGGGGAGCCGGTTCCGCCCCGCACGGAACGACCCCGAGACGGAGGAGGCACGCGAGGGCGGCCAGTTTCGCAAAGCCGGTTTTGAATCTTGCACTTTGACGGCGAAGCTTCATTTTCTTAAGGCACTCATGATTACGTTTTTGGAAGGCACGCTGGTGGAGTCTCTCCCGACGCAGATCGTTGTCAATGTCCACGGTGTCGGCTACGAGGTGCTCATCCCGCTTTCGAGCTTTGACAAGGTGCCGGCAACCGGGCAGCCGATCAAGATTTTAACCCACCTCCAGGTGCGGGAGGACGCGCATATTCTCTACGGGTTCATGAGCGTGGCGGAGCGGGACCTCTTTCGCCTGCTCCTCAACCACGTCTCCGGCATCGGCCCGAAGCTCGCCCTGGCCGTCCTCAGCGGCATGAGCGTGATGAATTTCAAATCCGCCGTGGTGAACGCCGAAGTCGGCCTGCTCGCCAAGATTTCCGGCATCGGCAAGAAAACCGCCGAGCGCATCGTGCTGGAGCTCAAGGACAAGCTGGGGATCGCGGCCGCCTGGGAAGCGGCGTCGGCGGAATACACCCCGGGCGCGGAGGATTTGCGGATCAACGACGCCGTGCTGGCCCTCATTTCGCTCGGCTACAAACAGGTGGATGCGCACAAGGCGGTGAAGCGGGCGATGAACGAGGCCGGGACAGCCGGGGTGACGGCAAGCGTCGAAGAACTCGTGCGCCAGGCGCTCAAGCTCTTGATTTAAAATAGAAGCGCTCCGGGGAGTGAAACGCGGTATGTTCAGAGCAGGCACGAAAGCGGAAAAAGCAATCGCTTGCTTTTTAATGTGAAGGATGCGAAAAGGAAAAACGTAATGTCCATTGAGATTATAGAGAATGCAGCCGCGATCCGCAACGCGGTTCCCGAGGAGGGCCTCTTTGAGGGCAAGGACTGGCTGGTTTCCCCGGAGCCGTTTCCGGTCCCCCACGCCTTTGCCGAGGAACTCGAGAAGCTCGGCCACCGCCTCCAGCTCTTCGTGCGCGCGTGCAACCAGCTCTATTTCCAGAGCGTCAAGGGCCGGCAGCCCGCGTGGATTGCCGAGCTGCTGGACCGGGGCAAGCCGCCCGAGCTGGTGGAGGCCGCCCGGCGCTTCCGCGAGGAAATCCCCGCCGTAATCCGGCCCGACCTGATTCTCACCGAAGACGGCTACGCCATCGCCGAACTCGACAGCGTCCCCGGGGGCATCGGGCTCACCGCCTGGCTCAACGAGACCTACGCCGGGCTTGGCTATGAGGTTCTCGGCGGAGCGGCGGGCATGCTGGAGGGCTTCGAATCCATCACCCCGCAAGGGGCGGACATCGTCGTCTCCGCGGAATCCGCCACCTACCGGCCCGAGATGCGCTGGCTGGCCGGACGGCTCAACGCGCGGTTTGCGCCCCGGCAGTGGCGCGTGCTGGAGGGGGAACGCCCGGCGACCCCCTTCGCCTGGCAGCCGACGGTCTATCGCTTCTTCGAGCTCTTTGACCTGCCCAACATCGGGTGCGCGGCGGATTTGACCGCCGCTGCCGGATGCGAAGGCCCGGCGCGCGTGCGCGTGACGCCCCCCTTCAAACCTTTTTTAGAGGAAAAACTCTGGTTCGCGCTCTTCTGGCTGCGGCCGTTGCGGGAGTTCTGGCGGCGCGAACTGAGCGAGCGGCAGTTTCTCGCCCTGCAAAAAGTGATCCCCTACACGTGGCTGGTCGATCCCGCGCCGCTGCCGCCGCATGCGGTGTTGCCGGGGTTGGAAGTCCACGACTGGAGCGAGGTGGCGGTTTTTTCGCAAAAGGAGCGGGAGCTGATTTTGAAAATCAGCGGCTTCTCCGAACTGGCCTGGGGGAGCCGGGGCGTCCACATGGCGGCGGACCTTCCGCAGCCCGAATGGCGCGCCATTCTGGAGGGGGCGCTGGCCTGTTACGGAACGCGGCCGCACATTCTCCAACGCTTCCGCAAGGGGCGGCTCGTCACGCAGCCCTACGTGGACGGCGCGGGCGCGCCCCATGTCATGCAAGGCCGCGTGCGGCTCTGCCCCTATTATTTCCTGGCCGAAGGCAAAACGCGGCTGGGCGGCGCGCTGGCCACCGTCTGCCCCGCCGACAAGAAACTGCTGCACGGCATGCGCGATGCGGTTTTGGCGCCCACCGCGCCCACCGCCAAAACATAATCATCCTAGGCAGGAAATGCCGCCTGACCCCAATTTCGATGGCTGACGTCTTCCCCCCTGCCCAGCGTTCCCGCATCATGGCGGCGGTGCGCTCCAAAGGAAACCGTTCAACCGAACTGGCCCTTGCCGCAGCCTTTCGCGCCTCGCATGTCATCGGCTGGCGACGGCAATACCCGATAGCAGGAAAGCCCGATTTCGCCTTTCCCCGTGCGCGGCTGGCGGTGTTTGTGGATGGCTGCTTTTGGCATGGCTGCCCGCGTTGCGGTTCCATCCCGGCTTCCAATCGCCCGTATTGGAAAGCCAAGATCGCGCGCAACATCCAACGCGACCGGGCGCAAGCCAGAGCGCTTCGCTTGCGGGGGTGGGGCGTTGTGCGGATTTGGGAGCATGATCTACGCGGTGCGGCGTTGCAGCGGGTGGTAAAAAGGGTCAAAACGGCCCTTGCCCGGCGGCTTGCGACGCTGTAAAAATTACCCTGTTTGGGGCCGGGGCGCACTTGCAATCCCTTCCCTCCCCGCACACACTCCCCCGCCATGCAGCAAAGCCGCACAGAAACCCGCGCCCTCGAAAACGCACCGGAGCCGAAAAGAGCAGGCAAGTAAGCACCATGACCACCCGCGAGAAAGCAATCCTCTGCGGTCTGTATTTGTCGAAGTTTGACAATGAAGGGCTCAAAGCTCTTGGCTTTGAGTCTTTCAAGGAAGCATTTAATGTGATGGGGTTTGCGCTGGGAACAAAACCCGCCTCGATCAAGAACTACAGGGACGAACTCGACCCGATGTTTCCAAATCCACGACAAGGGTGGCACCAACGTCCGTTGCGCGAGCATTGCAGGCGTGTGTTTGAACGCTACAAAGATTTGGATCTGCCCTCACTGAGCAAACTAGTCTGCTCAATAACCGACGAGACTGCGGTGATTGATGACGCAGAAGATGCCGACGTGCAGGCGGAATCTGAATCCTTTGCGAAAAGGCTGATCACGGGCAAGTCTGCCGAGAGATTCTTTGTCGAAAACTACAGAAAAGAGCCTGTTTTTTCCTCCGCTGATATTGTGGACATGACTCAAGCCGGATGTGGATTTGACTTTAAGCTCCAATCGCCAGAATTTGATGATTTCCTGGCAGTAGAGGTGAAGGGCATGCGTTCACAGAAGGGCGTCATTGCCCTCACAAGCAAGGAATATCGCGTGGCAGGCAGGATGGGCTGCAATTTCTACTTATACGTCGTAAAGAATTTCGATGAATTGCCATTCTCTGAAAACATCAGAAACCCGCTCGGAGCCGGCATTCAATTTGATCGAGTTGAAAGGCGCATCATTCAAATTTCTTGGAGTGCAAAAGTATGAATATAACTCGCGAAAAAGTCGAAATGCTGGGCTCTGTGATCGAGGGTTCACTAGCCGAGCTTGATTTACGGGGGACTAATCCCCAAATCGGCAGGGCGATGGTTATTGTGCGAGAAGCGTTCGCAGCATTTCTAAAAAACACTCCACTAAACCAAAATGACTTGCTCCAGAAAGCGCAGGAGCTTTCCCGCTAAATAAAAGCCGCCCTTGCTTGACCGCGACGAGATTCTGAAGGTGCTGAATTTTGACGACTCGTGGATCGAGATTATTAAATAATCCCCGAAGCCGCGTTCAATTCTTCTTTACCTGAAAATTTCTTTTGGCGGGCGCTCTACGCGTGGCGCTGCGTTTCGCCCTTGGCTGCCACGGCCACGTCTTTGAGCAGGATCTTTGAGTTCCGGTTGCTCGCCTCGTATTTTTCCCGCCGCCCGGGGGGGAGTTCGTCTGCCGTCACCTCGTGGTAGCCGCCCTTTTGCTGGAAGAAGGAGAACGCCTGCGTGGAGAGGGCGAAGATTTGGCGCATCCCCTTTTCCGCCGCCATTTTTTCTACAAACGCCATGAGTTTCTGGCCGTAGCCCTGGTCGCTGTAGTTCTTGTTGACGTAAAGGCAGGCCAGTTCGGCTTTCATCTCCTGCGGGTGACAATGGAGGGCGACGCAGCCCACCAGGGTGCGGTCGATCTCCAACACCCAATAGTCGTCGATGTGCGCGAGGATGTCCGTGCGGGTGCGCCGGATGAGTTCCTCGTTGTTGACGCTCTGGCGGATGAGCCCCATGACGCCGCGCACGTCCTTTTTGAACACGCGCCGGATCTGCTGATACTCGTTGGAGTAGATCATGGTGCCGATCCCCTCGTAGCTGAAGACCTCGCTCAGGAGCGCCTCGTTGACGAGGCCGTTGAGGAGATGGACGCGGGGGATGTTGTTGCGGCAGGCGCGCGCGCCGTAGTCGAGCTTGGAGGCGAGGTTGGGGTTGAGTTTGCGCTTTTTGAGCGTCTCCTCGGCCTCGTCGATGGAAAGCTGGCGGACGATCTCGCCCTGCGGCGTGCAGAGGCCGTCTTCGGACATGAGGTAGATGATCTTGGTGGCGCGCAACGCATCGGCCACCTCAAAGGCGATCGAGTCCGAGTTGACGCGGAAGGTCTTGCCCTCGCCGTCAAAGCCGATGGGGGGAATGATGGGGATGATGCCTTCGTCGAGAAACAGCCGCAGCGAATGGGTGTCCACCCGTTCCACCTTGCCGGTGTGCAGATAATCGACGCCGCCGCGGATGCCGAAGGGGTGGGTGATGATGGCGTTGGCGTAGGCGGCCCGCAGGTCCACGCTGGTCAGCCCCTGCATGATTTCGTTGGTGACGGCGATGGCCGCCTCGACGCCGAGCCGCAGCGTCGGCTCGTCAGTGACGCCCGTGCCGTCGGCGTTGCTGATCGGCACGCCGCGCTCTGCCGAGAGTTTCTCGATCTGGAGAGCCGCGCCGTGAACCAGGATGACCTTGATGTTCAGGGAGCGCAATACCGCCAAGTCCAGAAGAATGTTCCCCAGGTTTCCCGAGGCGACAACGTCGCCGTCGATCTCCACCACGAAGATTTTTTCACGGAACCGGGGGACGTATTGGAGAATGCCGCGGAGGTCGGAGACTTTCATGGGAAACACGATCTCACGCAGGAAAGAACAAATTCAGGCAAAACGCAAAGCGGAAACGTTAAAAGACGTTAAAATCCCGGTCTTTGGACCCGAGGGATTTACCGAGCGCCCGAACCAAAAAGGACGGCGGGAACGGTTTTGAAAAGGATTTTGATGTCGAGCCAGATGGACCAGTTGTCGATGTATTCGAGGTCGAGTTTCACCCATTGCTCGAAGCTGTGCACGTCATTGCGTCCGCTGATTTGCCAGAGGCAGGTGAGGCCGGGTTTGACGCTGAGGCGGCGGCGTTGGGCGTCGTTTTCAAAGTTGCTCACCTCGTAGAGGGGCAGCGGACGCGGCCCCACCAGGCTCATATCCCCGAAGATCACATTCACAAGCTGGGGAAGCTCGTCGATGCTCGTCTTGCGCAGCCACCGCCCGAAGGGGGTGACGCGGGGGTCGTTTTCCACTTTGAAAACCGGCCCGCTCATCTCGTTCTGGTGCTCGAGCTCCAACCGGCGCTTTTCGGCATCCGTGGACATGCTGCGAAACTTATACATGGTGAAGGGACGCCCGTGTTTGCCGCCGCGCGGTTGCTTGAAGATGACCGGCCCGGGGGAGGTGGCTTTGATGCCGAGAGCCGCCAGGAGCAGCAGCGGACTGGTCAGGACAAGCAACAAAATGGCGCCGAAGCGGTCGATGGTGGCTTTGATGAGCAGTTCCCAGGAGATGGAGGGAGTGGTGCGGAACACGAGCATGGGGATCGTCCCCATGGCGTCAAACGTCGGTTTGGCGATGGCCGTCTTAATAAAATCCGCCACCAGCCAGGCCTCGACACCTTCGATTTCGCAGGCGGCGATCGCCTGCTGGAGCCGGTTCATGTGGGAATGGCCGCCGGCAAAAATCACGCGGTTTACCGAGTGCTTGTGCAGGGCGTCGATCATTTCCGCAAGGGGCTGTTGCTCGATGTCGATCTCGCCCACGATGTCCATCTCGATCAACTGGATCGGCGTAAGCGTCTTGCGCAATTGCGCAATGTCAGCAGGGTTTCCGGCAAGCAACACCGGTTCGCGCCCAGTACCGCTGCGGGTTCGATTCCGGAAATAGGCAACCGCCGAGCGTTCCCGGAGCACCAGAAGCAGGGTGGCGAGCACTCCAAAGAGGGGCACCACCGCGCGGCTGGGAACCTGCAGACGGAAAAAAACGACGCAACCGCCGATCAAAAGAGCCAGCCAGAAGGCGGCGCCGACCATCTGCCCCAGCGAAGAGGTGATCGTTTTTTGCAGCGGATGGCTGTAGAACCCCTGCAACTCCAAAAAAATGGGCCCGAAGGGCATGATGATGAACACCATCCATTGGTTCTCGGAAAAGGGGGCCACGGGGTCCAACGCGAACCAGTTCGCGCTATGATTGCGCAGAAAATAGGCGCCAAAAAAGGCGCAGGCCAGCAGGAGCGCATCCAGAATCTGGTAAATCTGAATATTAAATTCTTGTTTTCGACCGGTCATGGGCGTGACAAAGTATCGAACGTTTTCCTGATAAATCCATCATGTTTTTTCCCATAAAGGTCTCGTCGTTTTTTCCCGGCGCTGTCGTGGGGACGGTTCACAGCGCCGCCTCTCTTGCGGCGGCCCTGAAATTACGCAGCAAAGCCGTGGATTTCCTGGAGCTGCGCCTGGATGCTTTTGCGGCCCCGGCGGATTTGGAGCGTCTGGAAAAAAGCATTCCCAAGCTGGCGGCCCCGCTCATCATCACCGCGCGCCACCCTCTGGAGGGAGGCGCGGGGCGCCTCACGCCGGGGCAGCGCCGGGCGTTGTACAAACGGTTTTTGCCGTCTGCGAGCCTCATCGATGTGGAACTGCGCTCGGCGGCGGCGCTCACGGAAGTGATCGCCCAAGCGCAAGCCGAAGGCGTGGGCGTGATCCTTTCCCATCATGATTTCCGGAGAACGCCCCCGGCGGATCAACTGCGAAAACTGCGCCGGAAAGCGCAAAAGGCAGGCTGCTGCATTTTCAAGGTGGCGACGACGGCTCATGAGGCGCGCGATCTGGCGGCGCTGCTGGATTTCCTCACGGGACCCCGCCAGGGCGCCCCCCAGCTCTCCGTCATGGGCATGGGGCCTTTCGGGAAAATCTCGCGGCTGGCGCTTGGCAAAGCCGGCTCGGTGCTCAACTACGGCTATCTGGACAAGCCGCAGGTGGCAGGCCAGTGGCCGGCGGTGCTGCTGAAGGAACGGCTGGCAGAGCTCTCGCAATAGAGCGTTTCAACCGCTCCAAGATTCTACTCGAACTCTCTTTGCACCTGGTCGATGTATTTTGAAATCGCGTCGTTGCGCTTGGGGGGCGTCGCTTTTTCCATCTCCCGGCCCGCCTTGAGAAAATCCTCGAACGCGCCGCTTTGCCCGGTCACCTGCGTCGCCTCATACCAGTTCATGTAATCGGAAATCTTGTCCATCCGGTCCACGATCAACCCCCGGTATTCTTCGATGGAACGCAAGGCTCCGTCCATGCGGCGGGTTTTCCCGCGCGCGAGATCGATGGCGATGCGCTGGTATTCCAGCACGACGGGACGCAGCAAAGGGTGCGCCTGGGTCATCAACTGGCCCAGGGCGTTGCACTGCTCGTACAACACCGCCTTGGCCCCGGGGTGCTTGAGAAAGGTTTTGTAATCGGCCAGCGTGTAATCCTCTTTTGTCCCCTTCTTTTCGTCCGTCACGAGCGTCAATTTCAAGATGGCCGTGAGACGGGCATCCGTCTCCGGCACGGTGCGGGCGAGATGGCTGTCCAGGATGGAGTAGCGCGCCAATCCGAGCGTCCACCATTTCTCCAGGGCCGCCTCACTGCCGCCCAAGGCGGGAAAATGCTTCAAAAGCTGAGCCACCGCGTCACCATCGGAATCCCCCAACCCCTTGACCATGCGCGTGAGGCTGGCTTTGCCGTCGGGCGTTGCCACAAGCATTTCAAGCAAGCTTGATGCGCAGGCGGAATAGACCGCCAGGGAAGTGGCATCCATCACCTCGACCTTGTTTGTCAGAAAGTCCCGGATTTTTGGCAGGTTCCCGGTTTCGATCAACTGCCGGAAAAGGGCAGCATTGGGTTCCGTTCCGGTTGCCCGCGTCTGCATGTTATGGACGAGGGCTTCCAGGAGCCAGGAGGGCGGTTCGGTGTAAGGCGCGCCGATGGTCGGCGGATGCTCCCGGCAGGCCAGTTCCAGCAGGATGGCCCGGATGACCGCCTGGGGCAAACGCACGGTTTTAAACTCCCCCTCGCGCAGCACGACGTCGATCTGCACTTTCCACCCCCCCTCGGTTTCGACCAGGCTCACCCGGCTGAGGGGCTGTTTGGAGTCCGTGGAAACCGCCGGTTTCAAGTCGATAACGATGGGGAATTTCCAGTGGTCGCCCACGCCGAATGTTTCCAGAACGTCTTGTTTGGCGGTCTCGACATAGCTGGCAACCGCCATCCGCAAGCGGGCGTCCGCGGAATAAACCACAAACTGGCGCGAACGGCTCACGCTGCGCGGAACGGGATCCAAAGCGCGCCCAGGGGCTGGAACCCAAAGGAAAACGAGGGCCGCCATACAGAGCCGCCCCACGCAGAACCAATGCTTCCAGCAGGAACTCATGGGCGCCCGGAGGGGGCTGCGAGCGCCGGATTTTTCGCGTCCGGTGAATTCGCGGCTTGCGCTCCCCGGGAATGGAGAACAACCCGCCCTTTCTGGATGTCAATCCCCCCCACCCGCTGCAAGAGTTGCTGCTCGTTTTTGAGCGAAGTCAGGGCCATGGGCAGCGGTTTTGCGACGTAGGGCAGCATCACCGGGTGGAGATGGAGTCGGCCTATGCTTGCTCCCGTGCAAGTGGCAGCCAACCCGGCGGCATTGTCCACGGCGATGCGGCCCGTGAAACACGTATAGAGCGGATAACCGAAGATATCCCACTGCAAAGTCAGCCGCCCCTGGTTATCGTCGAGATTCACCAGGGAGTGGTTGAGGGAAAGGAAGGAGACGTAGGGGAGGGAAACCTTTTTAAAGCGCACCTTGAGATACGCGTTGATATCCGTCTCGGAAACCGCCAACTGCTGTCCGGCGGGGGAGGCAATCAGTCTTTCCAAGGCGGAGTCGATGGGCGGAATATCCAGAAGCTCCCCTTTTTGCGCGCCGGTCAATCCCTCCGGCGGGAGCGCCATATCGATGACGGCGGCGACAACGGCCGCCGAGGCCAGCACTTTCACCGCCATGATCAAATGCTTGGAGAAACGAGTGCCGCGCGGGGTCATCCGCTTTTTAACCTCACGCTGGATTTGCTCCGGAGTCGCGGCCCGCTGCTGTTGTTGGGCAAGCAACGCCGTCCGGTCCAGCTTGACGCCGCAACCGTGGCAGTAAACACGCTCGGCTTCGTTGACGTAGCCGCATTCTTTACAAACGATGGTGGGTAGAGGGGGCATCTCCAGGAAGTGTTATTTCTTTTCGGCTGCCGGGGCGCTGCCGGAGGTCGAATCGCTCTTGGCCGCCGCTTTGTAGCCGCTGGAACGGTAGTCCGTGATGTAAAATCCCGAGCCCTTGAAAATAAGACCGGCCCCGGTGCCCAGCAAGCGCTTTACCTTTCCCTCGCCCCACGTTTCCTGCTGGCAGCATTCCTTGGGGCATACGGCCAGGGGCTCGTCTTTCATGGATTGGAAGATTTCAAAGGTTTTGGCGCACTTTTCGCACTGGTATTCGTAGGTGGGCATAAGTCGAAGGACCATTACCTATAACAGAAAACCTCACGGCATCAATGCCCGTTCGCTGCCTTTCCCCAGCAACGGTTCTTGACGCCCCCCGGCGGGCGCGCTTAAGTGCAAAAACAATCTTTTCTTATGCGACTTTCCCTTGTTTCTCTCCTGGCTGGCCTGTTGTTCCTCGCGGGATGCGCCTCTGATCCACGGCTCGACCACAGCACCAAATATCTCACCGAAAACGGCGGCATCGTGGCCGTCCCCGACCGCGGACGCCCCAGCTTCGACACGGTTTCCTACTGGGAAGGCGACAATGTCCCCGGCGCCCCCTCGATCATCATCCGCCTGAGCGAACAGCACGCTTACTTTTTCAAAGGCAGCCAACTCGTGGGCATCTCCACCATCTCCACCGGGCGCGAGGGGTTCGGCACGGCCGCTGGCAACTTCAAGATCATTCAAAAGGATAAAGACCACGCCTCTTCACGCTTCGGCGACTACCTGGATGCCAAAACCGGCGAGGTGATCAAGAAGGACGCGGATCGCAACGTTGATCCCCTGCCCAAGGGCGCGAAATTCGACGGCGCGCGCATGCCCTATTTCATGCGGATCGTGGGCGGCACGGGGATGCACGAAGGCTTCCTGCCCGGCTGCCCCGCTTCCCACGGCTGCATCCGCATGCCCAGCTTCATGGCCGAGGCCTTCTTTCGCAACGTCTCCGTCGGCACGCCTGTCCGGATCATCCCGTAGCGCTTGCCAAGCGGGCGCGCTCCCCCTATTTTCCCCGTTTCCGCCGAAAACCGCGGCGGAGGCTTTTTTGTTATGACCAGTTCCGAAATCCGCCAGTCGTTCCTCGATTTCTTCCGCGAGAAGAGCCACACCCTCGTGCCTTCCGCCAGCCTCATGCCCGGCTCGCCCAACCTCCTTTTCACCAACGCCGGTATGAACCAGTTCGTGCCCATCTTCCTGGGCGAAGCGGCGGCGGACGTGGATAAATGGCAGGGAGCCACGCCCGGCTGCGCCACGCGCGCGGCGGACACCCAGAAGTGCATCCGCGCCGGCGGCAAGCACAACGACCTTGACGACGTGGGGCTGGACACCTACCACCACACTTTCTTCGAGATGCTCGGCAACTGGTCCTTTGGCGATTACTTCAAAAAGGAAGCCATCGAATGGGCCTGGGAACTCGTCGTGGGCCGCTGGAAATTCCCGCCGCAACGCCTCTACGCCACGGTTTATTGCCCGGACAAGACCAAGGGCGATCCAGCGGACTTTGACCAGGAAGCCTACGACTATTGGGCCACGCTGTTTGAATCCGTGGGGCTCGATCCAAAAGTGCACATCGTCAACGGCAACAAAAAAGACAACTTCTGGATGATGGGCGAGACCGGCCCGTGCGGCCCGTGCAGCGAGCTGCACGTCGATCTCACCCCGGCGGGGGACACCAAAGGCGCGCTCGTGAACATGGGCACCGCCGAGTGCATCGAAATCTGGAACCTCGTCTTCATCCAGTTCAACGCCAACCCGGACGGCACCTTCTCGCCGCTCCCCGCCAAGCATGTCGATACCGGCATGGGCTTCGAGCGCGTCACCTCCATCATTCAGGGGACCAGGAATTTCTCCAACTTCGCCAACGCGAAAATCTCCAACTACGAGACGGACATTTTCCGCCCGATCTTTGACGAGCTGGAAAAAATGAGCGGACACCGCTACACCTGCACGCTTCCCGTCTCCGGCAGCACGGGGGACACCGAGCAGGAGAAGATCGACGTCGCCTTCCGCGTCATCGCCGACCACATCCGCACCCTCTCCTTCGCCATCGCCGACGGCATCCAGCCCGGCAACACCGACCGCAACTACGTCCTGCGCCGCATCCTGCGCCGCGCCGTGAAATACGGGCGCACGCTCGGCTTCCACAAGCCGTTCTTCTATCAGCTCGTGGACGTCCTCGCCCGCACCATGGGCGACGTTTTTCCGGAAATTCGCGCCAAGCAGAAGCACGTCGAGGAAGTGCTCAAGCGGGAGGAGGAGGCGTTTAACCGGACGCTGGATAAGGGGATTGCGCTGTTTGAAGCAGAGGCGGCGCGTTTGCAGATGGGGAGCGCAGGCTTCCAGCCTGCATCGTCCGGCATCCTGCCGGACGAAACAAAAGACCAAGCCCGTTATCGGAAACGCCGCCTGCCGCACTACGAAAAACCGCACGGCATCTATCACGTCACATTTTCCACTCGCAATAAAAGAACACTCTCGCCCGAGGCACGTACGTCTGTTCTCAATGCAGTCCAACATTTCCATGGGCAACGTTACGAGTTGTTCGCCGCGTGCATCATGCCCGATCACGTACATGTTCTTTTCCAGCCCGGGATCAAGGATATGGATGCTGCCGGAAAAGCAGAGTTCTGGAGCCTTGAGGAATTGATGCACTCCATCAAGTCGTTTACCGCGAATGAGATCAACCGGCTGGAAAACACGACAGGATTGACCGTTTGGGAAACGGAATATCACGACAGGTTGATGCGATCCGATTCGGACTTGCAGGAGAAATTTCAGTATATCTGCGACAACCCGTGGAATGGCGGAATCGTTGCGCCGGATCAGGATTACTTGTGGCTGTGGGTTTCCGGAATGGACGCCGGCAAGATGCCGGCTGAAGCGGGCTGGAAGCCCGCAGTCCCCACGCAATCCGCGCCTTCAGTCATTTCCGGCGCGTTCGCTTTCCGCCTTTACGACGAACAGGGCTTCCCTCTCGACCTCACCGAACTGATGGCCCGTGAACGCGGCCTGACCGTGGACAAGGAGGGCTTCGAGAAGTTGATGGAAGAGCAGCGCAGCCGCGCCCGCGCCGCCCAAAAGCGCGAGATCATCAGCGTATCCACCATCGACGCCGCACCGACGAAGTTTATAGGGTATGATTCCCTCACCACTCCGGCCACCGTCCTCGACGTGGTGGATGTGAAGGGAAAGACCGCCGTGATTTTCGACGTCTCCCCGTTCTACGCGGAGATGGGCGGACAGGTGGGGGACACCGGCGAGATCGAGGGCGGCGGGCAGCTCTGGAACGTCGTCGCCACGCAGAAAACCGGCGCGACCTGGCTCCATTTCCTGGCCGAAAGCGACGCGCCCGCAGTGGGGGCGTCCGTGACGCTCAGCGTCGATCCCGCCCGGCGCGCGGCCATCCAGCGGCACCACAGCGTCACGCATTTGCTGCACTGGGCGCTGCACCGCGTGGTGAGCACGGAGGCCACGCAGAAGGGTTCCGCGGTCGGCCCAGATAAGCTCACGTTCGACTTCAACAGCGCCGCGCTCACGCCCGAGCAGGTGCGCGAGATCGAGCGGCTCGTCAACGAGAAGATCGTCGAGAACGCCCTGGTCTCCTGGACGGAAGTCCCCTACGCGGACATCCGCAACAACACGGGCATCATGCAATTTTTCGGGGACAAATACGGCGACGTCGTCCGCGTGGTTCAGGTGGGCGGCGAACGCAACGCACTCAACGGCTACTCGATGGAACTCTGCGGCGGCACGCACGTGCGCGGCACGGGCGAGATCGGTCTCTTCCGCATTGTGAGCGAGGCGGCCATCGCTGCGGGCGTCCGCCGTATCGAAGCCGTCGCGGGGCTCGAAGCCTACGACATGGCGCGCGCGGCCTCGGATCGGCTCGCGGGAATCGCCGGAAAACTCAACGCGCCGATGGGCGAACTGGAAAAGAAACTCGACGCGCTGCTCGCTGAGCAAAAGGAACTCCAAAAGCAACTCAAGGCCACGCAACAACGCCAGGCCGCGGACACCGCCAGCGCGCTCCTCTCCAAAGCCGAGACGCTGGGCGGCACGCCCGCCATCATCGCCCATCTCGGCGCGGCAGACGGCGACACGCTGCAAGCCGTGGCGGATGCGCTCAAGGGCAAATTCGCGGGCATCGTGGTGCTCGCCGCTTCCTCGGAAGCCGGCGTGGCGCTTGCCGCCAGCGTCAGCCCCGAGTTCGTGAAAGCGTTCCAGGCCGGGAAGATCATCCAGACCCTCGCGCCGATTGTTGGCGGCAAGGGCGGCGGACGCCCCGACTTCGCGCGCGGCGCGGGCAAGGACGCCGACAAGCTCGACGCCGCGCTCGCACAAGCCCGCGCGCTGCTGGGAAACCAGGCACCCCAATAGTCCACTCATTTCAAGATTCAGTATAACACTGCGGTGGCCGCCAAGCGCGACGTGACTCTCCAGGGGGCAAGTGGCGGGAACGCTTTCTTACAGGCCTGACTGCGGGCGATTTTCGCCGTCTGCCACTCCCGACTTCGGCATGCTTGGTGACCGGGGTCGCCTGAGTATTCCCGGCCTTTTTCTTGACTCTGTTTCTGACCCGCTATTGGATGGATTTCGTAATCCATCCTCTCCCCCAATGAAGCGGCGGACATTTCTAAAAATCGGCACGGCTGCGACGGTGGCAGCCGCGCTGGGCAACAGGGGGACGCTCGCTGCCGCCCCGGGGCTGCCGGAGGCAAGCGCTGGCAAACTGCCGCGCTGGCGCGGGTTTAATTTGCTGGAAAAATTTTCTTCATCCGGAAACAAACCCTTTGTGGAAAGGGATTTCGCGTGGATGGCCGCATGGGGGTTCAACTTCGTACGGTTGCCGATGGATTACCGGTGCTGGGCAAAAACGCCGGGCGCGGAGTTCAATGAGTCGGCATTGCGCGACATCGACCAAGCCGTGTCCTGGGGCAAACAATACGGCATTCACGTCAATCTCAACTTCCATCGCGGCCCCGGGTATTGCGTGAATCCGCCGAAGGAAGCAAGCGACCTGTGGAGCGATCCGGCGATCCAGGAGGAATTTGCCAGGCACTGGGGAGTTTTTGCAAAACGCTACCTTGGCACTCCAAGCCGCCAGCTCAGCTTCGATCTGATCAACGAACCACCCGGCATTGACGGCGCAAAATACGCGATGGCGCTGAAGCCGGCCATCGGGGCCATCCGGGCCACCGATCCGCAACGGCTTATTATAGCCGACGGCGTTTCCTGGGGCACAAAGCCCGTGCAGGAACTGATTCCTCTGGGCATCGCGCAGAGCACGCGCGGTTACACACCGATGGAGGTGAGCCACTACAAAGCCTCATGGATAGGGGGCGGGGACAAATTTTCCACGCCGGTTTGGCCGATTCCCGTGGGAATCAACAGCTATTTGTTCGGCAATGGCAAACCGGAACTCAAAAGCCCGCTGACGCTGCAAGTCCAGTGTTCGCAGGCAACGCAGTTCATTGTCCGGGTGGACCACGTTTCCGCTGAGGCCGAACTCGTGGTGAAGGCGGATGGCGCGGTCGTCCTTCAACATCTTCTAAAACCCGGCCCTGGTAACGGCGAGTGGAAGAAGTCCTCGCCTAATCGCTGGGGGGGATACGATGGCGAATACGACCGCGATTACGAAGCGACCATTCCAGCGGGCACTCGGGAAATTCAAATCGGAGTGGAAAAGGGGGACTGGCTGACTTTTTCCTCCCTCCGCCTCAACAATACGGTCATGCAAGCAACCGACCATGAATGGGGCCGGAAGCAGGAAGCGCATGTCGTGAATGCCCAAGGTGCGCGGCCGCTCACGATGCGCAATTCCTGCAGCAAGGAAACGCTCTGGGATCAAAACATCAAACCGTGGATGGAACTCGCGGCAAAGGGAGTAGGGGTTCACGTTGGCGAATGGGGCGTTTTTAACCATACTCCGCACGATGTTGCCTTGGCCTGGATGCGGGATTGTCTGGAAAACTGGCGGACGGCCGGGTTTGGCTGGGCAGTGTGGAATTTTCGCGGCTCCTTTGGGGTTCTCGACAGCGAGCGCATGGACGTGACTTATGAAAATTTCCAGGGGCACAAGCTGGATCGCCGGATGCTCGAATTACTGCGCGAATTTTAGAAGCCGCTCCAAAATTCAGGGAAAGGAAAACCGGTTTTCCCAAGCGTTTGCGCCCTCAAGAAACTCCTGGCGTCAGGATGTTTTCCTCTTCGATAAGGTTGATGAGCTTGTGGCGGGCGGCGTAGCGCATCAGGTCGGCATTGCTCGTGAGCTGCATCTTTTCCAGGATGCGTGTCCGGTAGGTGCTGATGGTCTTGACGCTCAGGCAAAGTTCGCCGGCGATCTCCTTGACGGTCTGCCCGGCGGCGAGCATGCACATCACCTGAAACTCGCGGTTGGAAAGCGTCTCATGCCGTTTGTGATCCCCGGTTTCCACGTCGCGGGCGAGTTGCTCGCCGAGGGAGGCGGTGATGTATTTCGCCCCGCTGAGCACGCGCTGGACGGCTTTGATCAGCTCGTCGGAGGCGGCATCTTTGGTGAGGTAACTCGAGGCGCCGCATTTGATGGCGCGGACGGCGAAGTTTTCCTCGGGATACATGCTGATGACGATGACGGGGAGCTTGGGCCGGGCTTGTTTGATGTCGATGAGCAGGTCAAATCCGCTCCGCCCCGGCAAACCGATGTCGAGAAGGACGATGTCCCAGGCATGATTCCATATCTCCTCAAGCGCCTCGGCTTGATTGGCTGCCTCGCCCACTTCCAGATCGGGAAAGCCTTCGCAAAGCACTTCTCTCAACCCCCGGCGCACCACCCTGTGATCATCTACAATTAAAGCTCTCATGTCTTTCCTGTGCTGGCTCATGCCACGTCTGCGAGTATGGAACACCCTGTCGCGGGTGGGAAGCCGCGAGTGATCAGGGAAGCGCTGTTGCAAAGCCCGCGCAGCGTCTGCGCCGGGGTATCGGCATTCCCGGCGGATGAGAAGGGGGGAATCCATTGTTTTTGCAATCAGGCGGCAAGCGCTCACCCCGTCAGCATCGAAGCAGTGGCGAGCATGAGCACGAACAGCATACAAGCAGACTGTGAAAGAAACGAGCGGGAGGCATGGAGGGAAGAATGTTCCCTGAACGAGAACCACGCGATGCTGCGGACGCTGACCGAGACCGATGCCGACGCCCTGTATGTTCGCGACAAGCAGGGGGTTTGCAGGATGGCCAACGCGAGTCTCGCCCGTGCGCTCGGCATGCCCGCTGGGCGGATCGTTGGCCGCTCTCTGTTGCAGATGTTCCCAGCAGAGACCGCGTGCGCCTTGTTGAAACAGGAGGAAACCGTGCTGGCCGAGGGCAAGCCCCGCTCTTGCGAAATGGCGGTCCGGTTTGCGCAGGGGGAGCGCCATTGCCTAGTCACCCACGGCGTGCATCTCGGCGCAGCGGGCGACGCCATCGGAGTCTTCGGGCGCCTGCGGGACATCACCTGCCGCAAACGGCTGGAAAGGGAGGTCGTTGAGACAGGCGAGAGGGAGAAACAGAGGATCGCTTGCGACCTGCATGACGCGATCTGCCAGGATCTCGCCGCGGCTTCGCTGATCGCACGGTTGCTCCAGAAGAAGCTGACGGACGAGGGGTCCGCCCAGGGAAAAGTCGCCGGCCACATCGCCGAGCTGACGAAAAGCCTGGCCGTAACCACGCGCAATCTGGTTCACAACCTGGCGCCGACACACCTCGCCAGCGAGGGCTTTGTGGCGCACTTGCAGCGGGCCGCGGCGGATATTTGCGCGGCTTTTCCCGTGAAATGCAGGGTGGAGGGAGCGTGGCCCGAGCGTCTCACGGATGACGGTGTCGCGCTCCAGCTCTATCGGATCGCCCACGAGGCGATGCACAACGCCGCCAAGCACAGCGGCGGCAACCGGATCACGGTGCGCCTGCAAACCGCGGAGGATGCGTTCCAGTTGCTTGTGTCGGACAACGGCCATGGATTCACGCTGGGAACTGACACGAATCCAGGCAGGGGGCTTGGCACGATGAAATACCGCGCAGGCGTGATCGGAGCCATGTTCAAGATCACTACACTGGAAGGGCAGGGGACGACCGTTGCGTGCAAGCTGACATTGAACAAATGACGAGACATGACAGCGATCCACAGAAAACCGGCAAGACAGGATCATCCATGTAGGCCCGCCTCCTACAGGGTACGCCGGCGCGTCCCACAGAAACACGAGACCACCGCTGATAGTCGCCGACGCGCCGGGTTGCTACCATCCAAGAAAGGAAAATTGATATGAAAAGAATCGCCATTTTGCTGCTGCTTGGAATCACGCTCGCCGGAGGCACCGCCATCGCGCAACCCGTCCTTGTCAAAGGGGAACTGCAGGCGGTCAAAGAGACCTCCCGCGTCAAGATTGAAACGGCTTTGCCCCTACCGATGAGCCAGACTCTGGTGGCGGGAAAAACCGGGGTGGTGTTGAGTTACCCGGATGGCTCCCGCATCCGCATTTCCGCTGGCAGTGAATTCGTTTTGGCAGGCGGGGCGCCGCCCCGGCCCGCGATGGATGCCCCCGTCGAATCTCCCGACGCCACCTCGGCTTTGAAATCCATCCTGACCCGGCGGGACATGGAGCGGTTTCGCCAGCAGTCTCAAAAGGATGTCGCCCACGATATGGTGACATTGCGGACCGGGGCGCTGATGGCGGATGAAAAGGCCGCGCCGCTGGAAATCCGCGTCCTCGGCTCGCTGGTGAGAGCGGCTTACGCGAATTTCTCGGTCACGGTGGCGTCCCCCCTGGAGGCGCGGGTTACCGTCGCCAGCGGCGAGATTTCCCTCTCTTCGCCCGGCAGTCCAGCGCGCAACGTTGCCCAGGGGGAGTTTGCCGTGGTGAGCCTCGATGAAAATTGCACGGCGGTGGCCGAGGGACCGCAAAAAATCCCGGAGAATGCCCTCGCCCAGGCGGACATGGCGTCCCTGCGCAACAACCAGGCCAATGGACTCGCGCAGTCAGGGGATTCCAAGAAGGCGCTGGAGCCTGTTGGCGAGCAGGTCGGAGCGATCCCCTCAAGCTTCCTCCAACTCCCCAGCGTGGGTACGGGACCCTCCGTGCCCTTTGATCTCGCCAATCCACGCACCGAAAACCAAACGCGGTCCATCGGCATTCTGTTGCTGCCCAATACAGCCAACACCGGGGGGGCCGTCCAATCTCCAGAACATCCCTAATTCCCATGTATAGAATTCAAACCAAGCTGTTATTCCGTTTCCTCGCGCAACCGGCAGCGATGATCGCTCTCGGGCATCTCATGGCAGATGTGGCCCTGGCTGCTCCGGAAGCGGATTCCACCTCGAAAAGCCCCGGCCAATCCCTCAACGCAAAGGGGAGAAACGGCGATTCGCAAAAACCGTTGCTCGAACTCGATGAACCGGTGCTCGGCGGAACTTCAACGGAGAGCGACGGGCAAACCCCGCCGGTCAAGGAAGGGGAGGAACCCATGCCGCCCCCCTCGAAGCCGCAAGTCGGCGAGGAGCCGGTTGGGGCGGACGTGGAACAGCGGCAACGCACCAACGTTCTATCCAACAGCGCGTCTGCACAGGCGCAGCAGGGAACCCTCCCCCCGATGGTGGCAGACATCCCCCAGACGGCGGCTCCCTTTGGCGAGGTGACAGATTACAGCCTCGGCCTGACCGGGCCGGGCTCCAAGTGGCGGCTCCGCCCCCGATTCAGCATCACCGGGATATTTGATGATAACATCTACCTGAGTTCGAATAACAAGGTGTCGGATTTCTACTTCGCCATTTCCCCAGGCGCGACCCTCAGTTACGGGCCGGAAGAAAGCGCGTTGAAAGTCAGGGCGGACTACACCGCGAGCTTCCTGGTGTTTACAAAGGAGAGCTCGCAAGACACCGTGGACCAAAACGCGGTGGCGCGGATCAGCTACGCCATGTCCAAGCTCACGCTGGGGCTCAACCTGGGCATCCAGTCGCTCTCCGGCGCAAGCATCGACGTCGGCGACCGGGTGCGGCGGCAGGTCTATTACGTCGGGGTGATGTCCAACTATGTGCTGGACGAAAAGTTCTCGGTGGACCTCAACGGGGATGAAACGCTAGCGGACTACCACGGATACCTGGATTCCAACGAGACGCGCATCCAGAGCTGGTTGAACTACCAGGCCGCCGGAAAGCTCAGGGTGAGCCTGGGCAGCACCGTGGGCTTTCTCGATGTCCAGGATGGGTCGGGCCAGACCTACGAGCAATTGCTCGGGCGCGTGAATTACGACGCCACCGGCAAACTGGTCGTCTATGCGAGCGGGGGCGTCGACCTCCGTCAGTCCGACACCACCAATGTGAGCCCCGTGTTTTCCATCGGCGCGGCATACTCCCCGTATGCCACGACGACAATCACATTGGATATCCATGAGCGCATCTACGGCTCGGCGGCACTGGTGGGGCAGGATTACCGGGCGACGGGCATGTTTGTGACGCTCAACCAACAACTGAGGCCGAGTCTTTCGATGTTCCTGAGCCTCGGTTACGAGAACGCTTCTTATTTCGCGGTCCAGGATGGGATAGCTGCCAACCGAAGGGACAATTACTATTTCGCCCGCGTGGGGCCGGAATGGAGGGTCAAGCCATGGTGCAACCTGAGTTCCTTTTATGAATTCAGCAAAAACGACTCCACAGGGATCGGGAGCCGGAGTTTCACGAGAAACCGGGTGGGCGTCCAGGCCAACTTCTCATTCTAACCCCAGATGAAACATTCATTCCCTACTGTGTGGCTGTGCCTGTGCTTTGCCATTGGCGCGCCGGGCCAGACTCCGTCGGCCAAACCCGATGCGGCAAGCATAACCCCATCGAGCAACTATCGACTTTCCGCGAACGACCTCGTTCAAATCAAGGTGTTCCAGGAGGAGGAGCTGGATACGACGGCGAGGATTTCAAAGGACGGAACGGTCCAGTTCCCGCTGGTCGGCTCCGCGAAATTCGGCGGCAAGACGGTGCAGGAGGCGGCGCAGGCGCTGGAAGCGACGCTCCGGGACTACCTGGTGAGGCCGCAGGTGACGCTCAGAGTTATGGAGTATTCAAAGCGGCGCTTCACCGTCCTCGGACAGGTGATGAAGCCGGGCGCCTACGAAATGCCAGACGACCTGTCGCTCAATCTGCTGGAGGCGATCGGTCTTGCGGGGGGATACACCCGGATAGCCAACCCGTCCAAGGTCACCCTGAAGCGCCGGGTGAACGGAGTGGAAACCATCTTTAAGCTGAACGCAAAATCCATGGCCACGGAAGGGGAGAGCCGACGCTTCGAAATCCTGCCTGGAGACACCATTTTGATTGGAGAAAGCATTCTATGAACCGAATCGATACGGGGGAAATGGATGACGAAGGGCGCGCAAGGAAGTTCACGTTCTTGGAGATCGTCCATATCCTCAAAGAGAAAGCGTGGCTCATCATCGTCTGCTTGATTGCGGGGCTTTTTGTCGGCCTCGGCTATTTCGCCAGGCAACCCAGCGTCTATCGTTCACAGGCGGTGATTGAAGTGGCTTCCGAGGAGCCAAGCATTCTCAAGTTTGAGGAGGGGCGCGCACAGGACTACAGCAATCAAGATGTGCTCCAGACCATCGTGGCAAGCTTCAGAAGCCGCACCCTCCTTGGCAATGTCGTGACCAAGCACGGCCTCTGCGCAGACAGGCAGTTTTGCGGCGCCTCTGCAGAAGTCTCCGCTGATGACGCCATCGACCGCGTGCTGAAAGCCACCCGAGTGGAGATTCGCAAAGGCACGAGACTGATCGACATCACGAGCGAATATGGCGATCCCAAGACGGCGCAAAAGCTGGCCAATGCCCTTGCCAATGAATTCCTTGCCATGCTGATGGAACAGCGCGCATCCACCTCGAGGGTTGCGGTGAAATTCCTCATGGAGGAGGCGGAATCTCTCAAGGCGAAGTTGCAACATTCAGAGGAAGCTTTGCAGGATTACAGGGAGCGGCATAATTCCGTATCGCTCGAGGAAAAGCAGGACACTGTCATCTCCAAGCTCAAGGATCAAAGCACCCAGCTTTCCGAAGCCAAGGCATCGCGACTCCGGTTGGAGGCGGATTGCCGCAAGGCGACGGAGCACGCTGACAATGTCGCCGCGCTGCTTTCGCTCGCTTGCGTGTCCGATCATCCCGCAGTCAGGGATTGCAAACAGCAGATCGCAGCCTTGGATTCCAAAATTTCGGTTCTCAGCCTCCGCTACACGGAAAAACACCCGAAAATGATCCAGGCCAAAGCGCAAATGGCCGATGCCAAGGCGTTGCTTTCTGAAACCGTTTTGAAGATCCCCAGTTTGCTCCGTTCAACCTACGAAGCGGCGGTTTCGACGGAGAAAAACTTCGAGACGGCCGTGCAGGAACAGGAAAAGGTCGCCCTTGCGCTCAACAGGCAGGCCATTTCCTACAATGTTCTGTATCGCGACATGGAGACGGACAAGGCGCTTTATGAGGCGATCCTCAAGCGACTCAAGGAAGCGAATATCGCGAAGGGCATTGAACTTTCCAACATCCGCATTTTCGAGCCAGCCTCGTTCCAAAATGAGCCGGTGAACCTCACCAGGACAAAAATCGCCGCGGTGGGGCTCTCCGGCGGCTTGTTGCTGGGCATCGCCCTCAGCTTCCTGCTTTATTTACTGGATCATACGCTCAAGACCGTGGATCAATCAGAATCGGTCACGGGTTTGTCCGTCATCGGAGCAATCCCCCTGGGGGCACGGTCCGTCAGCGACAAAAGTAAAATCTTTTTGCTGAGCGATCCCACCGCTCCCATCGCCGAATCTTTTCGTTCCTTCCGGACATCACTTGAGTTGGTGGCGCGGCGAAAAAACGGGGGGACTTTTCTTTTCACCAGCGCCCTGGCTGGGGAGGGGAAGACCTTTATATCCACGCATCTTGCCGTGGCTTTTGCCCAGCAGGGGCTGCGTACATTGATTATTGATGCCGATCTGCGGGCGCCAAAAGTGGCGGACATTTTCGCCATCGGCAGGGAGGTGAAAGGGGTTTCGGATTTGATAGCGGACAAGGCATTCCCTTGCCTCGAATATGCGCGGACCGAGATCGAAAATCTGTTTGTTCTGCCTGCGGGCTCGCGGATCATCAATCCCGCCGAGGTTTTGTCGGGTTCCGGATTTGGCGAATTGATAAAGCTGGCCGAAGACGAGTTTGATGCGGTGGTGGTGGATTCCGCGCCCATCCATCCCGTAAGCGATACGCTGTTGCTGGTGGAATACGTTGATTGGGTCTGTCTGGTCGCAAAAGCAGGGGCGACTTCCGCACATTCCGTCATCCGCGCCCATCACCAGCTGGAATTAGCGGGGACACAAGTGGCAGGTCTGGTATTGAACCAACTGCCAAAGGATGGCGGATTTGGCTGCTATTATTACTATTCGCAGGCGTCCTATGGCACCGAAGGCTACGGCCAGACGAAAGGCGGGAACAAAAAGGCGTAGCCAGAAAGCGGCGCTCAAAAGTGCTGCGCCGATGGCAGCCGTACGGTGAACACGCTGCCCTGGCCCGGTTCGCTGGCGACTTCGATGGAGCCGCCGTGCGCTTCGACGATGGCTTTGGTGATGGCCAGGCCGAGGCCCGCATGGCCCTGCGCTCCGGAACGGGCTTTGTCGGCCCGGTAGAAGCGCTCGAAGATGTGCGGGATATCCTCGGGCGGGATGCCCAAGCCCGTGTCGCTGACGGTCAGCACCGCGGTGGTGGGCTCGCAGTAAACCGCCACGCGCACAGTGCCGCCCGGACGGTTGTAGTGGATGGCGTTGCTGAGGAGGTTGTTGACGACTTGCGCGAGCTGGTCTGCGTTGGCCAGGCAATGCGCCGGGGAGAGGTTCACTTCCAGTTGGACGCCTTGCTCATTTGCCAGCGGGAGCAAAAGCTCCACGACTTCGCGGGAAAGGCGGTCCAGCTCGCACGGTTTGGTGGCGGCGGGGGTATCGGCAGAGTCGAGACGGGCGAGCGTCAGCAGGCATTCGATGAGGCTGCGCATGCGCTGGGCGGCGCGCTGGCAGGCAGCAAGGCTTTCGCGGTATTCGCCGGCAGGGTGTTCGCGGGCCAGGGCGCTCTGGGTTTGCGTGAGCACCACGGACACGGGCGTGCGCAGTTCATGGGAGGCATCGGCGGTGAATTGCGCCTGCCGGGCGAAGCTGGCTTGCAGCCGCGCGAAGGTATCGTTGAGGTCGTGGGCAAGCCGACCCAGTTCACTCTCGGTGTCGGTGGTGCGGATGCGCTGGGTGAGGTCGCCGTTGGCGATTCTTGCCGCAGTGGCGCTGATGTCCGCGATGGGGCGCAGGGCGCGAGCCCCCACCCACCAACCGCCGGCCAATCCCAGCAGAAGCACCGCGCAGCCAGCCCCCCCCAGCATCCACGCGGAGCGGCGGATGTCGGCGAGATCGGCAGCGGTGTCGCGGCCCACGAGAATGCATTCCCCCGATGGGGCGTAGTGAAAGCATTCGCGGAGCGTCCCGCGCGAGCGGAAGGCAGGCGGTCCGGGCTTTCGCAGCGGGCGGGGAACATCGGGCGGAGCGGAGGGAGAAAGCGGGCCGGGTTGGCCATCCCGAAGCCAAACGATGTAGTAAAACACCTGGCCCGGAACGCCTTCAAAGAAACTCGACTCGCGTGCCGGCAGGCGCAGATCCGAGGGCGCTGGGTGAGGGGCGTTCAATGGCGGCCAGTCCGCAGAGGGAGGGGCCGGGGGGTGCGGGCGTCCGGGGGGCGGGTGG
>Ga0118677_10002123_pt1 | contig 40582 bp, 86 predicted proteins | sample AliMusrvi5mmetaG_FD_86154 | JGI IMG/M metagenome (GOLD analysis project Ga0118677, IMG submission 86154) | reverse complement strand
AGATAATAAATTATTAGGATCTGTTAAATCAAGACCAGAAATATAATCGGGAAGATATGGATTTGAATATTGTAAATAAGTTCTTTGAATTGCAATTGTAGCAAGACGATAAATTACATTACCACCACCATCTAATGCATCAACTAATAATGATGAAAATTTATTTTCATTAGTTGAAGCACCAGGAACTACAGCTAGTGTTTCTCCATTTAATCTATCTACTGGATAACTAGTATAACCGTAAGTTAATTTTACTTGTGAGTTACGAACAGAATCATGAGTAACTATTAATGTATTAATAGTTCCGTCAGAATTATAAGTAATATTTGTAGTACTATCACTAGCTGCTACCCCAGCAGATACGGCAAGATCTATAATATCTGGAAGATACTTATCTTTGAATCCATAATAAGACCAAAGTTTCTTAACTTGATTATATGCAGTTAAAGCTGTCTGATAAATAGCTTTTAAAACATTATTAATACTAGTTGAGGTTAATGGACCGCTAAGAATAATATTTTCTAATGTTGTAATATCTGAAGCATTAGTCCAATTAGATTCAATTAAATCATTAGCGTAATTAGAAATAATATTAATATCACAAGAGCTACCACTGGAACCTGTAATTGTTAAAACTCTTGCTGAACCAAAAATGACGTTATTAGCAGGTTGATTATATGAAATAATTAAATGAGCGCAATTTTCGTTAAAAGTTTCAACTGTAGCTGAAAACGGAGTTGGACCAGAATCAAATGTCACAATGAATGATTCTGTATTAACATCAATAGTTAACCCATTTTTATTATAATATAAAGGAATAACAACGCCAGTTGGTAAACCAGAAGCGTCTACGTAGTATGTTGAATCAATAAAAGATAAACTCATTTAGAGTCCTCGTTCACATAATATCCAGATCCATCCAAATAAAATATACCAGAATCAAATCTAGTAATTTTATTATTTCTATCAATGCCAAAAATTTCAATTGTTCTAGTTCTTTCTTCGTTGCTAGGATTAGGTTTAAGTCTAGCTGTATCTTTAATAGTAAAATTCACAACCATTACATTTTGAACAGTTCCAGATTTTTCGGTTTCAATTTTAATTCCATTTTTACTCATCTTTTTTTCGATTAATAAATGACCCCTATCTGTAACAGAGCAGACAAAATCTATATATTGTGTTAAATCAATTGGAGTTCTAAGAATGTAATCATTATAGATTTTAAATTTAACATCTATATCTACACCCTTAATAATTTCAATATTCATTAATACCTCGGAAGCATTCTCTTAAGGTTTACAATGATATTGTCAAACCTACTATAATCACTAGAGTAATATTCGGTGAATAATTGATCATGAGTTTCTTTTTCAATTTCAAAGAAAAAAGCAAATTTGCCTTGTTCTCCTTTTATGGGTTTACCTATTAGTTTGAATCCTCGTAACATCAAGAATCCAGCAAACCCCAAATTTGGAACTGAAAGCTTATCTTCAACCATAGGACCACCACAACAGTAAGACAGTATTATTATATCACATTATTTACATTTAAAATACAATTACATTCCATCGGCAAAGTTCCTCCAATGCGTTAACACTTCGGGGCCACCACCCATAGTTCCATTTCTATAAAATTTTAATTTTGAAATAGGGATATTAGAAATGTGAGTTTTAGCATGAGATAAATCTATTGGATTATTTTTTTTGGTATTTGTATTATGCCAATTAATATTATCTTCATATGCTTTCATTGCTGATGTAGTTTGTGTAGTTTGTGGAATACCAAAAACAACATTATTACCATGGCCCTCTCTCGCGGCAGACATACTATAAAATTTACTTTTTGAATTTAGACTATCAGATAAAGAATAATGGGCAACTGGCATAGTTTTATTACCAGTCCCCATTAATCTGAATGGCGCAACACTTTGATTAATAGTAGCTATTTCTGGATTGTCTAACCATGCTTTAATTTTAGGAGTACTATATTTATAATCATGTAGTCCAGCATCTTCAATAAATCTTACAGTATGCTCACCATGTTTAAATGTTCTTTTTGCTCTTTCTACAACTGGTTTAACTAATTCATCTTTAACTCGTTTTGATACTGTAAAATAATCTTGTAAACCTTTACGAGTTAAACCTTGAGGACCACCACCAACGGCATAATCGGCCTGAATCTTATTTTTAAAAAATTCAGGTAATTTTTTAGCTTCTTTAAACCATCGTGGTGCAGCCAATTTGATCAAACTCATATTAATCTCCTAATCATTCAACATATCGGTAAATTGACTGTTTAATTTTTGCTTTTCCATAGCTCTGTTATAAATATATTCGTCAACACCAACTGCGTGAGTATCAGGTTTAAAGTGTCTCTTTATCTTACCCAATAATCCTAATCTTGGTTCAGATAAATATTGAACAACTTTAACTTTACGTTCAAGCTCAGGTAAATGCTCATGAGATTTAAAACGAGCAGTTCTACCAACTGCCTGATTAATTTTCTCAGGATTCCAATTAGGATCTAAAAGACCCATAAATTTAGTTCCCTTCAAATCTAAGCCCTCACCGCCAGCCGGAGATAATAATAAAGCTTTAAGTTTACCTTTATTGTAATCATGCACCATTTGATTACGTTCTATATCTTTCTGTTCACCTGTAAATTCACCATATGGAATATTATGTTTCTTTAAAGCTCTTGCCACTGGATGAATGCCAGAATCTAAGAAATTAGAATATACTACTGATTTAAAATTAGGATCGTGTTTGCTACCATGTAAAATATCTGACATTAACGCACGAATTTTTGGAGTCTCATGAATACTACCAAATGGTTCGGTTGAATTACTAGCCTGTCTAGCTCCAATTAAAAATGCATTAATATTACGAGATTCAGCTTTACTGGTAGGAAGATTATGTTTAATTTTCCATTTCACCCAAGCGGGTACTTTATCAAAAGTATAATCATAAATTTTATTTTGATCTTGACTCATTTCAACGCGCCGTACTTCTCTTTCTACCACAGGAATATGTTTTTTGTATTCTTCATCACCGGTAAATGTGTTAACATATTTTGAAGCTATATCTTTAAATTGTTTTAAATTTTTTGGTTCCTCTACAATACCTGGCTTTCTACCAAGTAAACGTCCCATTAATCCAGGGGCGACTCTACGTTCATGAATGTAACGACTACGAAATTCTTTTTCATTTCCAAGAAGAGGATTACCACTAGCTGTATTTACTAACTCAGCTATTTCAGATGGATGATTTTGAGCGAGCGATCCTGTAAGACCTAAAAATTTATGAACCTGTGGTCTTACTTGCCGAATTGCTTCAGAAGTCATTGTATCTGGATCTTTAGTACGATGAAATTCATCAGCAATCATTAACTGAGGTTTATATTTATCAATATAATGTTGAGGATTTTTACGAAATCGTTCATAAGAAAGAAGATGGTAATCTTTTGGATTTACATTAAACTTTTTTAATTCTTTAGAATAATTACCCAATAAAGATGCTGGAGCAATTACAATTTTAGATCCTGGTGTTTTTTCTCCAGCCATAATGCTTGTATATGTTTTTCCAGATCCAAGTCCATGAAATAAAATTTCTGATTTATTTTTTTCCAATTGAGCAACTGCATCAGATTGATGTTTCTGAGCTTTAAAATTTTCTGCCATTTTTATTAAATTAATAATAATATCTCATTATAATATTTTGAAATAATCTTTGATAATAATAAAGTATAATCAGGCATATTAACTCATCCCACTACGCACAGTAGTTGCTGTAAGTAATATTTTAGTAAATACATTTTCAACTACAGGATTAATCTGAGTATAAAATCTATTATTATATTCTCTATTTTTTACATAATTGCTAATATTATTTATTGTTGAAGAATCTAAATCAATTGTAACTATAGAGTAACCATACAATGATTGATCTAGAAAATCAAAAAGATCTCCTAATTGATCTATATAATTAATAATTATACAACCAGTAGTTTTAGATGCGATAAGTCCTTGTTTAATATTATAATTTAATTCATTATCAATTACATCTTGAGTTATATCAGTTGGTTTGTAAATTATAGAATTGAATTGTGTACTTTTAAGAATGTATGAAATAGTTGATTTAGAAACTGAAACGTAACTATAATCTGGACATGAAATTTTGTTATCATAATTAACTAAAATTATATTTCCAGAAAGAGCATATGATAAATTTTCCGTAACAGATTTTATTAAAGCTATATTTAATGTACCGGTTAATATCAATGCATCATGTAAAATAATATAATCTAAAGTAGTTATTGTAGAAATTATTTTATCGATAGTAGTAGAAAATAAAATATTATTATTACTATCAAATACAACAAAAAGACAAGTTGAATCTAAACCAACCGGTAGAGATGCGTTAAGAAGAACTTGTGTTAATGGATTTGTTGCATTATTAAAAGAAGAACTAAAAATTGTTTTCCAATATTTGATACTAAGTTTAATACTATCTGAATCTATCTGATTAGAAACATCTGTAGGAAGTAATATACTAGAACAGGTATTATCTACAAATTTAATTGTAGATTTTACTAAAGTTTTCCTTTGTCCTATAAAAATAGGAATTCTAGTGTTTAGATTATTTGTCGTTGTAGAAAGCACAGATTCAGTAGTAGAATTTGTCATAGTTAATCATCCAGTATTTATTATAAATGAAAATCAATATTTCTACAATAGCTAAAAAAAAGCACCCTAATTAAAGGGTGCTTTATCTTAGAATATTTCTATTCTAACATTAATATCTAACTCTTGTAATTTTTCATGGATATATTTATCATACTTAATTTCTTGAGAATATTCAAATTTACACCGTAGATTTTCATCGTAGGTTCTCTCAAAGAAACCAATTCTTACATTACCTTTAAGATCAAGAATATCTCTTAATATCAGATCTACATCTCTACGTTTTATGTCAGATCTACAAATACATTCAACATATTTAGGAGTAATCATATCTTCTGTCAACATATCTGAAACAAGCAATGATTGTTCTTCATCACCTTCGTCAGATTGCTTACTTTTAAGCTCACCTTTGAATGCATAAGTTTCATCTTTGGTAATCTGTAAACCAAATCTATCATACATTTGAGGGAATAAAACAACTTTGATTTTATTGTTAATTGTCTCAAGTGTGATAATAGCCATGTCTTGTTGTTTGGCTTTAGTTTTAGTTCTCTTAATTTCAACAATATTACCAATAATAGTTCCAGGGGTTAATGAGTCAATCAACCATTTGTTCTGACCCATATAACCATGATTAATATTAAAGCCATAGCAAGTCTTTTCCATATACTTTTCAGGTGGTACCCTGGATTCTCTTTTATAATCTAAAGTGAATACACTTACTGGATCAAACAAATTGAATACTGGAGAGCCTTGATTATTTTTGCGAAACTTTAATAAGCGTTCTAGATTACCCAAAAGTAATGATTTATTAGGCTCCATCTTATCAAAACTTCCAGCATAAATTAGACTGGTTAATTGCGCTGTATCTAATTTATTTTTGAGAATAACATCTACAATTTCTGTATAAGGTCCGTTCTCAGCTATTGATTGAGCCGATCCTCCCAATCCTTTAAGCGAGCCAAATCCCATGTAAATGCCATCATTGCAGAGTTTAAAGCCTTGGTCCGCTTCATTAATATAGGGTGGATAGAAGGTGATCCGATCCTTAAACGCAAAGAAGTTTGCACGAAGTTTTGTACTATCTTTCATATCTGAAGATAAGATAGAAACCGCAAATTCTTTAGGATGATACACCTTCAAATACATTGCCCAATATGAAAGAAGTGAATAGGCAAAAGAGTGAGATTTGTTAAAGCAATAATCTGCAAATTTTACAATTTGATCCCAAAGTTTTTTAGCCTTGTTAAGATCAAATCCATTCTTTGTGCAACCACCGGTAAATTCTTCTTCCATTGTTTTCATTAATACTTTATCTTTTTTACCAATGGCTTTTCTAAGATTGTCGGCTCTTGATAAAGAGAAACCTGCAATCTTTTGAGCTACTAGCATCACCTGTTCCTGGTAGACAAACACGCCATAGGTTTCTGCTAATAATTCTTTAAATTCAGGTAAGAAATACTTTGGATCAATTGAGTTCTTGTTATGAATAAATTCTTCAGTCAAACCAGACATTAATGGCCCTGGTCGATAGAGTGCTGTAGCTGCCGCAACATCAGCAAAACAAGTCGGCTGGATACGTTTAAGCAGGTTCTTCATGCCGTCTGATTCAAACTGAAATATACCATGAGTGTCACCATGAGCGAATGCCTTGATGACTTTAGGATCATCTAATTTTATTTGCTCCATATCGTAATAGGACTTACTTAATAATTTTTGCGTTTCCTTAATAATGCCTAAAGTTTCAAGCCCAAGGAAATCCATTTTAAGAAGGCCAAATTTTTCAGCATCACCCATGCTTAACTGAACAACGGGTTGACCTTCCTGAAATTGAATACCTGTAGTCTCATTCAAAACTTCAGGAGAAATGATTAAACCAGCAGCATGAATACCGGTTTGTCTTGTGTATCCTTCTAAAGTTTTAGCTTCTTCCCAAATATTTTTATGACAGTTAGCCCATTCTGCTACAGCTTCAACTTCGTAAGCTTCTGTTAAAGTTGGCGTTTTACCAAATTTATCTGGTGGAAAGAATGTTGTAATTCTGTTAACTTCAAAAGCGTCAACATTATTTAATCGTGCAGCATCTTTTAGAGCAGACTTACTTTTAATTTCCATATAAGTAATAATTTGGGCTACATGATCTATACCATATTTTCTTTTAATATAATCAATAACATATTGACGATCAGCTTTATTTATATCTGTATCAATATCAGGTGGACTAACTCGTTCAGGATTTAAGAATCGCTCAAAGTATAAACCGTTAGATATAGGATCAAGCTTGGTAATATCAAGGCAATAAGCCACGATAGAACCTGCCGCTGATCCACGACCAGGACCGATTGGGATATTGTTATCCCTAGACCAATCGATGAAATCCCAATTAATAAGGAAGTAATCGCAATAACCCATTTTCTTAATAACTGCACGTTCATATTCAAGACGATCTTTTTGCTCATCCGTTGCCTCTGGATACTTTCTTTTGAACCCAGCCTCAACTAGCGCATCGAAATAAATTTCAGGATCTTTACAAAAGATAGGATATCTCTGCTTAAAGTCAACTACCGGTTTTGCTTTTTCTAAAAGTTTTAGGTAGTTGTCAATTGCGCCAGTAATAAAAGAAGCCGTTTCATAATGTTTTTCATCATAATACCAAACCCGTCCTTCATGTTTGAATTCCCTGGCAGATATTACTTCAATTTTTCTAACATCTTTTTGATATAAAGCAAATGAATCATAATAGAAGATTGGATTATATTTAATGTAAATAGGATCTTCTAATTTAGAATTAGCGTTAACTGCTACAAAGGTTTTTTCAAATGGTAACGAATTGATAAAAAGAAAATCAGCATTAATAATCACAATCATATCACCATCGCAGATTAAATCCGCAATGGTAATACGTGGAGAATAATGCTTATTTTTTTGTGCTGTTTCAATCATTTTACAAATTGACTTATAGGCGATATCGTCAAAAGCAAAAAAACGTGCGCCATTACCCGGCGCACGTTTCTCATCATAACTTTCGACTACATTTAATTCAACAGCAGGAATATTTTTCTTGTTCAAGCTGAGTAATTGAACTAATTGTGAGATATTACCATTATCGCAAATAGCGACAGGAGTATCAAATGTAATAGCTTTGATATCCTTGAATTTGATTGTACTCCTGCCGATAGTGCGATCAGTCTTAAAACCAATATTACAATACATTGTTTCTCCTTACACAAGCCATAGAATTATGGCGGTGTTATAGAAGAGTGTGACACACAAAATAAATTAAGTCAATATATCATCTAATCCTTCTTTGCCAAAATATGGCTTAAGAATATTAAAGATAGTATCGAGATCAGCTTGATTAAAATCAAAAACTTTTTCTCTAATCTTCATTTTGTAAGTCAAGGAATACGTGGTAACAATTCCTTCTTTTGTTGGAAGATCGCCAAGGGGTTTTCGAATTACCCAAAGTTCAAATTCCTTTGCCATTACTTACTCCGAACGGCAACAAGCTCAAAAATGGTATCCCATGCTTCCTGCTTAAACTTAGCAGAAGGACCAAAGAGAACGTTTTCGAAAAGCTCACCACCTTCACGCTTCTTAGGCATATCCCAATCAGCCATTTCAGTAGCAGCATTGTACAGCCACCAAGCAGTTCCTTGAACACCTGGCAGATCTACACCCTTACCATTACGAAGCCGACCATTGTACATTTCGATTTTATTAAGACGAATGGAACGACCTGGACCCTTTTCGGGAAGATCTTCTTCCTTACCAAACAGAGCATCCTGATAATCCTTAATAAAATCATCATCAATAACGAAACGTGCAAGTTCGTGAGACTTTTCTCCAACTTCATTAAAGTACTGAGTCATAAGTTTAAGGATACGACCAGCTTCAGCAAGCCGATCCTCACCATTAATCGTGTGCCGAACCTTAACAATCTGAGTGCAATCGTGGAGAGCCATACTCAGAGTATTCTGACAAACTACACGAACAGGAGTAAACATAACGGAAAGTGGAAGAGTTCCATTATGAGTATTATAAAGCAAACAATAGCAATCTACGCGATCACCGGCAATAACTTCAAAGCCAGACGGAAGCTTTGCAAGCAACCAAACCTTTTCACCTTCACCAAGCGCACCGGCAGTTTGATAGATTGCTTCATTCTTACCAACGAATTCATCAAAGAAGGAAAAACAAGAAACATTTTGAATAGGAGTATACTGAGTGCCAACAATACCTAACTGCTTATTAGTATGAGAATTAACAGTAGCATAGGCTTCAGTTCCTTCAATGGTGCCATCTTCAATAATGCGGAACAACTGTTCCTTCTTAACGGTATAATCAAGCTTTGCAGCAACAATAGCTTCTTCGGCTGTGAACTTATCAGGAAGTGAAATACCCATCTGATGCCAAGGCATTCCTTCCTGTTCGTTATAAGCCATAGTATTCTGATAGAGATTTGCGGCCATTTAGCCCTCCTTGATTTTGTAAGTTACTTGCAGAGTAGTTCCATTTGGCAGCATAACACAATCGTCAACTGCCAATCCTTGCTCAATAATACCTAAAGAATTATAAACTGCATCTGCAATCCTGTTGTAATCTTCACTATAAATATTGTGACTTTGTAAAGCAGCAATTAGTGGTTGTCCAAGAGCAATACGCATTACTTCATTCCTAATGTCTTTGAACGCTGTCCACTTGTATCCACATTCTTACCAGCTTTAAATCCTGAATGATAGGCATTCATGTCTACATCGATAGATTTAGCTTTAGAATATGTTACGTGATATTTATCTTCCATAAATTTTTCTACCTGTTCTAAAAGAGCATTAAATTTAATAAGTGTAGTCTTAGTAAGATTTGGATTATTAAATACAGTATCGTTTCTTGCTTTAGTAAGCTCACTTTGAATACCGGTAATAGCACCATTATACCAACTGTCATAATAGCGATGACCTTCACCCAAACAAGCGATACTTGCAATACGAGTTAACTGTAAAACAACAAACGCTAAAATATAATGAGTATGCTCAATATCAGATGGACGACCAAAAATAATAATGTCTGTTTGACGATTACCGGGCTTACGTCCACCCTTAAACTTTAATGTAGTACAATTATTAAATTCCGCAATAACTCCAGCTAATCTAAACTTCCACCCTGGAATCCTACCACCAGTGAAAAGCGGAGTTTTATCTTCTATAATTTCTTCTTTCTTTCCAACAAGATCTAATTCAGTAATACGATTAATATCCATTAACCTTTGAGCTTGTGCCAACGCTTCGGCAGATTCATGCTCATTGCTACTAGCTGCTAAAGCCAGAAGTTTTCTAATTTTATCTTTGATTGCTTCGCTCATGAATATTTCTCCAGCATCATGCTTTTAAGTTTATCCCATCCTTCTTTACTATATGGATATCTTTTCTTTTCTTTAATAGTTGTAAGAATTGGACAAACATACATATTAGTAATTCGATCTTCGTCATTATCATTAAAACTGAAAGCTGGGAGACAACCACTAGTAAATCCAGGGGCACCAATCATGCCACCAGTTTCTACATCTTCCATTATAAGGCAACAATGCGAAACAATCCTGTCAAATACGGCTTGTGACACAAAACCACCGTATTTTCGGTGTTTGTGTTTTTTCCATCTTTTACCCAAATTTTCGTACTCTGCCATTTCGTTGCCCTCTGTCATAGAGAGGGTGTCAGTTGGAGGACGATCTATTTTAATGTCTTTAGGACAATCAATTGTTAAGATTAAAGAATATTTCATTTCTCTCCATAACTAAAAAGACCGGTTGCCCGGTCTTGAGTTAATTCAAATCACCAACCAAACATACCCTGATCATCTTCATCAGGATTAGGCTTACCAGAAAGGTTAAGAAGGTGATTGTGCTTCTTCATACTGCTCCTGTTGAATTGTTATTGTACTGCATATATATTATAACAAAATTAAGTGCTTTTTAGCAGATATGATATACTGTTGCCAGGAGTTATAATGGCTAAAAAGAATAGACGTATCGTTGAAGAGGATATTATTGATGAACCAAAAGAAAAACCATCCATTGACAGAAATTGGGCCAAGCCATGTAAAGATTGTTACAAAAGGGATTCCTGTTTCGTAACCAGACCACATAATGAAATATGTGCTAGTTTTGAAAAAGGAATCCCTTGGAGTATTCAGTATCTTAATTCTTTACCAGATGGATATTAAGGTTCAAAACCTGGTTGTAACTTATAATAACGTGAACAACAATCGTCATAACAAAATTTTTGATTTAAGGCTGCACACATAATTTCTGCAAAAGTTTGATTAGTAATATTGGTGGCGATTTCCCTTTCATCGGGATAATCGCCACCAAAGTTATCGGTATCAATAATCTTCATTAATCTACCAGTAGAAGAATGGTATCATGCACAATAAGCTTCCACCATGAAAGCTTATAAAAATTATCTTTTAATTCAACCTTAAAATTCCATCTAGAAATTGTAACTAACTCTGCTTATCATTTAGCCTCCATGGGCCAATTAGGTACGGGAATTTCGTGAGCATGATTCAAGATAGCAATCGCAAATGGTTTAGGAGGTTTAACTCCATAATGTAACTCATAAGCTACCGCATGATAATGCGAAAGAAAGATCTTGGTAGCATAGCGTTCTGCACGTTGCTGAATATGCGCTGGAGGAAGCTTACCTTCGACGTAAGCTTTGTAGGCATCCGTTTCCTTACCAATGTTAAAATCTTTTAACTTCTGTGCAGCCTGAGCAGCATATTCACCATTCTCGTTCTTCTGCTGTTCATAAGCTTTACGAATTTGATAAATCTTTCCATAAACATCCTTGTCATTACTGGAAACCTTTACAAAGCTCTGTCCAATCTTCCAGCACAGAACTTTGAGAGTTGCGTTCCAAGGACGCTTAGAATAATTAGCAATTTGTTCCGCACGACTTAAATCAGCGTTAGCTTTAATAAAACGTTCTGCGTTAAGATTATTCATAGCGGCAAGCTTGATCAGTTGCTCTTGATCAGCAGGACCACGCTTACCTACTACTGTTTCAAAATATTCTTTAGCCTTATCAGCCCCAAGCCACTTAGTAGTGGGATCAAGACCAGCATAACGCCACAAATGAGAAGCGACTGGACATTCTTCAATATTAATGTAAGCCATAAGGCCAGATGAGATAACAGGGCCGATTCCACAAATGGATCGTGCCCAACGTCCAATTTCCTGAGAATTAGAATAACCATCAAGCGCAGTCTGAATCATCTTTTCAAGATGAAGCATTTCGGCAGTAAGAAATGCCGCAAAAGCATGAGGCTGTTCTTCTTCGGTTAACTTACGATGGCGTGAAGCTGAAATAATTCGATAATCTTGAAGATCATAATAAGTTTTGACAAGACCGCGAGCTTGATAGTCGCTAATTTTAAGTTTCTTCAATTCCCGAGGCTTTAAGGTGAGGATCTCTTCAACGTCTACTTCTACCAGACTCTTGAGGTTCATAGTTCTCCCTATGTGATTCACACATGATAATTGTTACTCTCTCTTCTTATGGTAATGCATCATTCGTATAATTTGTTACTATCTTTAGTATTGATTCAATTCTGCTCCTTGTTACTATACAATTCGCTATTTCATTCGTATCTCATGTTACTGTTCCTAAAAATAATTCAATTTGGTTACATGTTACTTTCAGCGACTACGTTTCATTCTACCGATATTTGATACTATCGGGTATTCTGTTTCATTCGAGACACATGTTACTATCATGTTTAGTGATTCAAACATCATACATGTTACTATCAGATGATTTGTTTAACTTTCCGTAAATGTTACTATCTGTCCCATTGGTTCAATTCCTAGATGTGTTACTTTCAGGATGTATGTTTCAATTCATACATTTGTTACTTTCACGACCTACGTTTCATTTTGTCCAACTATTACTATCTTGCTACTTGATTCAATAACTTCTCATGTTACTATACACCCACGCGTTTAAATCTCTCTTTATGTTACTATTAGATAGCTTGTTTCAATCACTTCCTTATGTTACTATCTCTGTAGGTGTTTCAATTTCTGCATCTGTTACTTTCTGCCTTAATGTTTAAGGGGCAACCGAAGTTGCCCCTTTTCTTAAATGTTATTGGGGTCCATGACTACTTCCTTTCAATAGGTTGAATTGACTTCTCTTTGTCGAGAGTGACTGAGAAGTTGTAGGTTCCAAGTATTTCAGCAATCTTTCTTCTAATTCCAGGGGCAGTTACGGCTGTAAGCGCATAATTGTATTCCGAAAATCTTTCACGCATCACAAATTTATCGCCATTATAAATTCTTACAATATAGCGTTTTGCATTTGTGTCAAAATCTTCAATAATTGCATTTAAGCGAATAATTTCATTAACTGACTTTTTAAAAGTACGGGTGGCGTACAAAATATCATATTTAACAGAGAGTGTAATAGTTTTTTCTTTTACTAGTTCGTTTAAAATTAAATCGATATTTTTAATAGATGGATTGCCACCATTAGACCATTTATAGACTACACTTGGGTTGATCTGAGTTTTATCCCAAATCCAAGACTGAACTGCTTTTAGATCGTGCATCCCTTTTGTCTGGGAAAAGATCTGACGAAAAGCAATTCCTGGTTTACTATCCCACCACTTCACCTTATCCTCCTTTGAGGTTGACCGCATTGGTCAAAAGAGGGTAGCGCATAATGCGCTACCCTTATCTAATTATCTTATTTATTAAAACGGGATATCATCATCATAGCTACTGGCGGTAGTGTCACCACCACCATTAGTATCACTATCCATAGTATCCCGACCAGAAGGTTCGGGATCTGGCGCATAACTACCACCAGTATCGCCACGCTTACCGCAGAAGTCAAAATTCTCTAACTTAATAGTAGTAAACCTAAACTTCTTACTAGAATCATCTTTATCGGGAACATCCTGATATTCTACCTTACCCTCAACAAAAAGTTCCATGCCCTTCTTAATGAATTTAGAGGCATTTTCACCCTTCTTGCCCCAAGCGACAATCTGATGCCACTCAGTTTTAGATTGCTTTTCACCACCTGGATCTTTCCAAGTTTCAGTCGTAGCTAAAGAAAACTTACAGTATGACTTTCCACCACTTGTAGTTTTCAATTCAGCGTCTTTACCTACATACCCGTGAAGTAAAACTCTATTCATACCCATTGGGTATACCTCCGTATGTTGTCTCTAAAAAGAGTCATTTATTTGAGTTTATTTACCGCTAAACTCTTACGTTGATATGTCAAGATGCCATATCGTTAGATAACAAAATTTCACGAACATAAGTCGAAACGTCTTTTTTAGCCTGATCGGCCTTATCTTCTATTTGCTGTTTTTCTTCACGACTTACACGACAAGTTAAAAATTCGCGTCTAATAACTTTAGCTGTCATAAAAACACCTTCTCAATATGTGACAAGTATATCACATACCGAGAAGATGTGCAACGATATTTCTACTACTAACTTCTACTGATTAACTGACATTACCACTTAAAACTATCTTCGTCACGTTCAAGAGGAACAAAATCCATTCTATCACCTTCTATATTATTCTTTATCGCGTCTAACTATAAGATGGTTAAGGCGGGGATTTATTCGTACTGCCTCCTACATAGTTTTAAAAAAAAGAATTACAAAACAAACATATGTTTGCCTGCATATATATTATAACAATTTATTAACATTTTTTGCGCTTTGTGATATACTATTAACTGGAGGATTTTATGCAACCAAATTTTATTTATGGCGGTAGCGGAATTTTACTTGGATTAGCAACTGGAATTCTATTTAGTAAAATATTAAAAATAGAAGATGTGAAAAATGCCGTAGAAAAAGGTTTCATGGCTTGTGTAACCACTAGTGCTAAAGCTGTAGATGCGAATGATAGTTCTGTATCACATACAAGAATTATGAATCTAAGCTGGTGTTATTTTGCAATGTTCATTGTTGCATATACTGTTGTAAAACAAGTGCAAGTTCAACCAGCTATCTTAATTTTTATGGGTGCTGCCATGGGTTTCAATATGACCCAAACAGTTGCTAATAAAATTCAAGAAGTCAAACAAGCTGTAAAAGAAAAAGGATCTGACAATGCTGAATAGTCTTAAATATTATCTTATTACTATATTAGTTACATTTTTAGTAACTGTAACGGGAATATATTTATGGAATAAAGATAAAATTATAACATTAACAGATCAAGTTGCGAGATTAGAAGTACAAAATGAAGAGATGACTCAACAATTAAATGTTAATGCAATTCAACTTAAAAAAGATTCTGATACAGAACAAAAGCTGCAAGCTAAATTAGTTAAAAGTGACAAAAATTTAGAAGAAGCTAAAACTACTATTGCTTCTTTACAACACGTTCAACCTATTGCTCCAATTAATAACGATCAAGTTGCAATAGCTAAAATTGCAGAATTGTATCATGATGCGACCACTACATTCCAGGATGGTCGGTTTAGAATTATGGAACCAACTACTTACCTAATTTTAGGTGATGCTGAGAATTGGAAAGTAAACGCTCCTATTTTGGAAGATAATCTAAAAGAATATAGGGCAGGATGGGATTCTGCATTAGTATCATTAAAAGATAGAGATAATTTGATTGTACAAAAAGATGTAGTTATTGAAGATTATAAACAAAGAGTTGTAATACATGAAGATTTACATAAAAATGATCAAGAACAAGTTACTAAGCTTAATTCGATGTTGAAAAGTTCTGAAAGTAATGGTACTATTAAAGCTATCGGTGGATTTTTCACCGGCATTACTCTTTACTATTTAAAAGACAAACTTGGGAAGTAATAATGGAATTCGTTAAACTTATAACAGATCTAATCCAGAAGAATGGATTGTCTTTTGTCATAGTATTAATGTTTCTTGCATTAATAGCTGGATTAGGTATATTAGGATTTAAATGGGCTTTAAAAGTTATAGATCATATGCGAATAAATGGAATAGGAATTGATCAGGATGATTTAGCAAATCATGCCGTATTTCAGACTATTAGAAAAAATATTAATTACGACATTCATAATTTAGTTATAGGAGAGAAATTAAGAGAAGCTATTTTTCGAGATTTCTTAATGTTCGTATTTTCATCTACGAGAGATGAATTACAGAATTTTCTAAATCGTGGTAATTTAGATAAGATGGATGATAGTCTTTATAAAACAAGATTATTAGAAACTATAGATTCTATGATTAAAGGTTATGAAGGTAAAGCGATAACGGAAGGTATACCACCGGTTGTTGTTCAAAAATTTAATGATTGGCATAATTCAAGAATCACAATGCTTTACGACTTTCTTAATGATATCTGTGATTCTCAAGAGTTATTTGATTCTAATATTGCTAGAACAAAGATAGTATTTGATTTTTTTGTACATCTGCTTAATCTGACAATCGTAGATGCCAGAAAGACTCTTGTAACTCTCAATGGGCAACTTGACCCTGTAGTTTATAAGGGGATATCTTCTGAGAAGCGATAAGTGGGATTCAAACATGTCTTTAAATTATAAATACGAACAAACTAAGTATGGCCTTTACATATCGTTTAAAGGACGCATTTGCGCCCATGATTTAGAATTTTGGTTTAACAAGCTCTTTAAAGAGATTGAAGATGTTAAATTTAAAAAATCATTTGGCATGATTATCAAATTTGATGATATAGAACCGATCTGCGTTGAAGCTGCCAGAATGCTTGCCGCAGGTCGAGCTTTTTTAATTGGAAAAGGATTGCATAGAACCGCTATTGTTTTTGATAGTAGTGCTAAAATAGTAGATCTAATGAGAGCTTTCAATATCATTGGTCAGTATAAACTTCAACGTATGATATGTACAATGGCTAATAAAGATGCCGATCAAAAGGCTATTGATTGGGTAGAAAACGGAATTGAGCCATGAGTCTTATAAAACTTTGCGTAGAAACTGAATTATTTGAAGATCCTAAAAAAGATCCTCGTATGCTTGTGGCTACTGAAAGACAAAAGCCTCAGATGAGAATTAAGCCTAATAAAGCTATACTTGATTGGGGAATGAAGAAATGAGTCTTATTAAAATTGCTCTTTTAACCATTGAGGGCGGTCCTCATTCTAATTTACCTAACGCTCTTAATAGTCGCAAAGGTGGACCTCACGGAAATATCCCTTTTGCTAAAGGTATGTTTCCAAAGATAGCGTCTTTACCAAAAGGTCCACACCTGGAATTACCTCTTTCTCATTTAAAAGAAGATCATAAAGAACTTAAAGAACTTGAAGGTGCTGGTAAGAAAATTTCTAGAATTGCTAAAGATATGCAAAAGGAAGATGCAGAAGGAAAGAAAAAATATTTAGTTAGGAGTGAAAAAGATGAGCATTGTTAAATTAGCAGATGATCTTTATAGTAGACATTATGATGCTCAGAGAGCCTATGATTCTATGATGGCTCCAGCCATGGCTTCTACAACTGGACCTTATGGAAAAAGTGCTTTGATTGGTTTAGGTGCAGGATCTCTCTTAGGATTACTTGCTCATAAACCAATTACAGGGGCAATTATCGGTGGCCTTGGTGGAACTGCTGTTGGATTGGGAATTGCTAGTGCTATTCATAATGGTCGGGCACATGAAAAAGCCGCAATAGACGATCCTCAATATGGTAATAAGGTAAATGAATTACACGCAATCTCTAGATATCTTGATAATCAAGCTAGAGAAGATGAACATAGACGAGAACAGGTTAGATCTTTTTACCGGGAGAGATAATGCCCTGGTCATATCCCGACAACGTTCCATCTAGCATGAAATACTTCAAGCCTTCTATTCAAAAGAAGGCTATTCGTATTGCTAATCATGTTCTTGAAACAAGTGGTGATGAAGGTATGGCTATCGCCACTGGAATTAAAAAAGCAAAACAGGTTAGTTTAGTAAAGATGGCATCGTGGAAAAATATAGTTATTAATAAGTTACATAGCGCCTTTAGACATAATGATCCTAATGAAATTAATAGAGAATTTCAAAAGATGGTAAAGAAGTTGAAAGGACAAAGTGATGGGTTTAATCAAGATCGCTAAGCAAAAAAGCTGGACTCAACGCCATCCATTAATTGCTGGCGGTATTGCTTTAACCGGCGGTATTGCTGCTGCCGATATGGGTATTGGCATTCGTAAAAATCTTCTAAATAAAGTATCGTGGAAACACGAACTTGGCGAACATGCTAAAGAAGGATTATTGTATGGCGGTATTTTAAGTGCTGCTGAACCGGCTATTTTATATGGTGCGTTAAGGCATAAGAATGAAGAATAGCTAAAAAAAAGCCTCGTAAGAGGCTTTTTTAATAGTCGCGCCCTGCGGGTTGGTTAGTCGGAAATCTCTTAAGCGGAAATCGGGCGTTCGCATTATTCGGTCAATCAGATATACAAGGTTCAAGGTTCTCATTATTCGGAGTTCCTTTACTTCTTAGCATAACCCCTTACCTGGGATTATCGATATGGAAATCGATAATAGATTGTATTCATAGTGCAACGAGGTTCCGGTTCCTCTACTGTTTGAAGGCACAGTGCAAGCCTCACCCGCAATCCGGCGCGACTTATTAACTACTGGGTAATAGCATAATCCGCCATTACAGATCCGTCAACATCAAGCTCGGTCGTCCAGTTAGCTTGCTGGATGGCCGCATCCACCAGACGAAGCTGGCGGCTGTAAAAATCGTATTCCGCAGTTACCTGCGAAACCGTGAGCTTCGGAACGGAAGCCGTGATATCATCAATGTTATCCGTAATCTGCTTACGGACACACTTTACTTCAAAAAGAGCAGAAGCTTTAATGGCGGAAAGAATCTTAACCTTTCCATCCAGTTCTTTGCGGCGAAGAAGGGCTTCGGCCAGCTTGATCTTGATTCCCATTGGAATCTCCTTTGAGTTGTGATTTGTTAAATGTAATGGATAAGAAAAAACCCCCAGATTTCTCTGGGGGTAAATGCCAAAGCATGGACACTAGACGGAAGCGTGACGCTCCCTCCAGTTTTCCTGCATCTGCTTTTCCTTCTCCATTTCGGCGGTGATCCGCTCCAGCCGGAAGCTGTTGTTGATGGCCTGGTGCTTCTCGATCTCCCTGCTGATGACCGGAGCGAGTTCCTTGACGAAATCCTTGATCCCGGCGAGGATCTGCGCGGTATTGGCGGCGAACTGCGCCAATTCCTTGCAGTCGTATTCGAGATCCACCTGTTCGATCTTGAACTTGACTTCATTCTTGACGCCGACTTCCAGATTCTTCAGAACATACTTCATGATCTCTCCCTTGGAGAAAGCCTCACTTTGAGGCAGTTGATTGAGCAAACACAACCCGGCATACGATCCGGGTATTGGGGCGCTCCCCTACCGTGATAAGCGGCTACGTTCTCTTTTCCAGAGAATACGGAATTTAGGGGATTATCTTGAATCTGCCCCATCCACCAAACCCCTTGAAGGTTGGGACTTAGGAGAGCTATTTACCCTCCATATATTTTATAACAAAAATATGATCATTTTTGCAGTTTCCAAGCTATATGTGCTTGGTGACAAACTATTATGTTATCCACCCGTTCGAAGATACCATGTAATTTAACTAAAGCTAAATCACGTTGACAAAGAAGCATCTTCTCTTTTAGTTCATCGACTGAATGAACAATACGAATTGGATAACAAGTTCTGATCACAGAAGTTCCTTAATCTTTTCAGCATAATAAATAGCCTGGTTAGAGCTACTTCGATAAAAAATAAAATTGCCAAGTGAATGACAATTGTTGTACTTAATATGATTATACAAGAAAGCATAATCAATGTCCATTGCCCGAGCTACAGCAGCTAAACTTGTAAACGAATCGCTTTTATTATTTTTCTTATTATACACAACCCATTCGTTATGAAGTTTATTAGCTCCCGCATTTGGGGCTTTATTACTAGGTACATCTCCAAGATTTAAAGTTGGACGTTTCAATTCCGTAATAGCCTTTGGCATAAAAATTGTCATAATGTCATTACGATAAGGAATCTTCGATCCAACAATACGCTTTAAAATATGAGCATAAAATCCCTTATTAGCTTTAGGAAACTGTTCTTTAATAAAAACTGGAAGATGAGTTTCTGGAAATTCAATTGGATTATTCGGGTCAGACTTAAAAACTACTTTGTACATAGAATCCTCATAACATTATTGTGAACGAACTTCTCCTGATCTGCTACTTCATCAATTTCTAAAATAGTAAAAATAATAGCCCATGCATCTTCATAGGTAACTCTAAATTTTCGCTTATCTTGAGTTACAGACATTAATTTACGACTACCCACAAAAGGAGGAACCCACTTGAGCATTTGCTCTAAAGTGGGTTCCGGTCTACTAGGCAAAGTTTTGAAACCTTCTACACCTAATGCGCGTTTACTAATACTCATTATAAATTCTATCAGCTTCAGCTTTAGAATCAAGCTGTTTCTGAGTGCGAATTAATCCATGTTCTTCATAACATTTAGGATTACCACATTCTCCGCATTCAGAACATTCGGGACAAATACAGTCAAAAGGATCTAATCCACAAATATCACATGGCGGATCTGGTTCATCCCCTGGAACCGAATTACATCCAGGTGGATAATCCCAACCGAAGATGCCCATTTAAGTCTCCTTATGATGACAGCTTATTAAACAATATTTACACGCATCCCATAAAAGACCATAACCATCATAATCATCGTCTGTTTCATTTAAAAGTTTACAGCCGCCGATGCCTGTCTGACCCTCTGCAACGATGCCAACATGATCTTTGTATTCACTTTCTGGAATCTCAATCCAATACCAGAATGGACACATAGTACGTTGTAAATGACTAATTGCACGAAGGCAAGGATCTTTAATATCTTCGTTATGATAGGTATAGCAATAATAGGTATCTTGCGGAATAATTTTCCGAATATCTCCATACTGCTTAAAATTCTTTCTAATTAAGTTACGAGTATATTTTTGCCTAAGAATTCTATTATGATTATGCCTCTTACGATAATCCTTTTTATTCATTATCTCTCTAAGCGTACGAATGTTTTCAATATCTCTGAGTCTCATAGTTTCCTTACCGTTTTCTGACATTTTACACAGAAGAAATTTTTACTCATTTCAACAAAAACAGCGGGAACTGTTCCTCCCACTGTTTCGTTTGGACAAATTAAAGCATACGCATCTGCTGAAATCTTTTTCAAAGAATGATATCTAGTCAAATCAATCGTATCTAACATCGATACCAAATGATTTTAATGCTAATGCATAAATATCTTCCGTACTAATAGCAATAGGTTCTTTATCTTTACAAAAAGCCTGTGCATAACCACACATATAGCGTTGCTTTTCGTGACCAACTTCGAAAGTAATAAAAATTTCATCATCTTCTAAGTATGGAATAATATCTACCTGTGGATCTAAACGCTTATCTTCAAAATCGTAATTTTCGTCAGTATATTTATATACATTAAAATCTTCATCTGGAAGAATGATGTAAAGATTATCTATAATATGATCAAGCATAAGACCAGAAAAACGCTCTAACGATTTTCGTAATCCTTCAATATCTTTTACTTTAAAATGATTCGATTTAGCCCAACATTCATAATTAGCCATGGCGCGATTGGCACTCCAAAGCGAGATCATAAATCCAATGAGTAGGATTATTAATCCAATGAGAATGATCAAGTGCATCAGCACAATCCTTAGCTAACGAGGCTGGCTCTGTATAATTACATTCAATTTCACTAATCCAACCGTGTTTATTCATCCAAATTCTAGCAAGCGGAAAAAATTCTTTTCTTTCAAGATCATAGATAAGATCATCAAAAATAGTTTCAATTTCATTAATATCTTCTTGCTGAAAATGATTGTAAGCTTCTAAACCTTGTACTAATTCTAATGCGCGTTCAAGTTTATCGATTTGTTGGCTCATCTTACCCTTATCTTACGTTTAATGCTGCCATACAACTTCTACTACAAGTAGGACAATCATATTGTAAATAATTTCCGTCACGCTGATCGAAAATAATTGAACCTTCTTTTTCCATAATTTCAAATACACATTTACAATGATTACATTCTATACGATAAATTTTCTCTTCTGAGATTGCGCCTTTTTTGATAATTTTCATAGATCCTCGCATTTCCTCCTTTGTTCTTCGCGCAGTTGTTTCATTTCTTCAATATGCTTTTCTTCACAAGCATTGCAGCGAGTTTTAATCCATCCGTCACCGCGAATAGATCCAGGGGCACCACAGAATTCACATGTTATAGCAGATTTACATTCTGCTTTATTAATAATACTATAAATAGTTTGATCTTCTTCTTTAACCGGGCCGGTATAAAGCCTAAGCGTTCCAAACTTTTCTTTAATTTGGTGAATCTTTAGGTAATCATATTTTTTTAGCTGTTCGAATGCTTCAATAAGAAGATCTTTCCAGCCTTCTTCGCAATCAAATCCACAATAACAATTTGTAAATAAAGTTGGGTATTGAAGTTGTAATTCATCAATCCAAGTCATCATCATTATCCTTAAGTGTCATTCGGAGAAATTTACCTTCTAGCATCTCTACTTTGAACGTTTCACAAATTTTTTGCATAACTTTATTTACGCTAAATTCATCTGAGAGTTTAATTGGATATTGCCATTCGCAATAACCATCGTCAATGGAGATTTTAAATTCTACTAAATTTAATCGCTCTCCACAATCAGAACAGAATAGAACATCACAATCGTATTGGGTAAATGGATGAGTGCATGACATTGTAAACCTTTCTAATTAAATCGGGTCGGGCAATGGGTTGAGCCACTGTAATCCGGTTTAAAACCACCATTCGGTTATATTTGATGGTTCCCGATTCTGGACAGGTACGCTAATCGCGCAGGTAGTCAGTGATTTCGCCTGTGCTGCAAACGCCTTCCATCAACTCGGCATTGGTTGGCGTGATGACGATGGTGTGATGGGGATGGTAGTGGTCATTCAACCACTTGATGAGTGGTCGGGTCAGGGCTTCAAACTCTTTCAGTTCTTCGCGGGGCATGGTTCCTCCAGATGGACAGGATCATTTTTAACCCTGATGAGAATTGGTTGATTTGGATCTAGAACCGCACCAATACTATAGGGTTTGGTTCTTGCTCCTGAATATTTTCCGAACCACAAAACATTACAACACTACGTATTCATCAAGAATACTAATTCTAACAATCTTCATTTCCTCTGGAAGCCAATTGCGAGGATCTATATCCAGAACGATGGTGTTATTATTTTCAAATCTTTCAAATCTACCAATAAAAGGTTGACTAAAACCCTTGGGAATAACTTTAATAAGTGCACCGATTCTTGGGAGTCTCACGTTACTTTTTCCTCTTTGCATTTTACACCAAATAAAAGGGGCACAAGTATTAGTTGCGCCCCTTAGTTTAATTACAAAGCCTGAACATCAGCAACGGCGTTATCAATGCTATCGCCAATGTCGGTTAAGCTATCAATGATAGTCTGAAGAGCATCCAGTTCTTCCTGAGCCTCTGAACCAGAATCGCCATCCTTCCAATCATCAGAATGCTTATCATATTGTTCCTGGAGATTATCCAGGGTTTCCTGAATCTGATCAACAATTTCACCAATGTTTGTGCTATAAGTTTCAAGATCAGAAACAAAACCTTCGAACTTAGTCTTGAGCTTGAGGTTCATTGAGCTTTTCCTTTAGTTGCCGCAGTTCATCTGCGGTGAGAAAGAGAGATACCTCTTTCTGTTTATTTGATCCAACAAAATTAAGGTTAATAAAGTCTACTCTAAAGACTCCATTGAATTTATTAATTTTAATCATACATTCCTCAAATGAACAGGTTTTGGCACAGTCTGGACAAACTGGTTTATTTCTAGCTTTGTTCTAATATCTTGTCCACTGTTTACAAAAAACACAGCGTTCTTTAATTTTTTCTAAACCTAAACCCCAAGCCTTTAATTCTCCTATATCTTCAAACTCATTTTGGATCATAAGGAATGGTATTAAGAACAGTTTCGTCTTTTCTTGGCTTTGCATTATCTAAGGCTTCTTGCATATCTCCATAAAAGAGTTCCGCTCTAACACATACCACAATATCTGATTGCGTATCTACGCAAATATCAGCATATTCTGCCGCGGTTTCGTATTTATTACTGGCGTATAAAATTATAGATTTCATCAATGGCATTGTAAAAGCTGCTGGGAATTCTTTAACAGATTCAGCAGCTTCCACTAAACAATCAATATCAATATCTTTCTTATGAAATTTCACCACATTAGTACCTTCACAATAAAGCCATCCATGATCTATACCATAAAAAACAGTATCAACAGACGGAAAGAAAGATCGTACATGCTTTAATGCTTTGAGAACTTTATCACTTGCAAACATATGTTTCCCGTATTCTTTTCTTTGAGGCTAAATCACAAAACCTCTCGATTAGTTTTCATTGGAGGAATATTAATAAAACGAACGGGCCATTCAGTGGTTTCAGGATGATACTTTGCATAAATTGCAAGAGCTTCATCAAGTATTTTTTTTTTGACCAAATCATATATCTTTCTAAGTTCATCACTTGTGGTATAACCTTTATGACCATTCAAAACAATTTCTTTACGACGCCAACTTGTGTCTGTTTTTAAACATTTACTTGGAGAAACATAACCATCACGAATTTCCCAATGTGGCGGGAATTTCTTTTTATTTGGTTTGCCTTTAGATAATTTGTTCTCTGGTTCAAGCTTTCGCTTTTCAGAAATCTTAAACTTATCATCTTTGCTCATACCTACCTACCATTTCAGAGCTATTTCTAGTTTAGTTTGATTATGAGCTACGAAACAAAATTCAATAGACAATGTAACTGCTTGCCAAGAAATTCTATTATCTCCTAAATAATTTGAAATTATTAAATGTGATATTGCAGATGCTATGCAGGCTTCATTAATTGATTTTTGACTAGGAAATTTATCCAATAATGGATTACATTCATATACAGGTTTCTTATTACACCAAGTTTGGTGAAAATTACTAGTTTGCCTCCAATCCGCAAGCAATATTAAGTCATAACTAGACTCAAGAACAATTTGTTGTGTTGTCCATTCATTTGCTTTTAGTGGAAAAAACAATAAAAATAATAATAAAAACTTCAAAATTAATCCTCAATCAATTCGGCTCTTTTAATTACTATATCTTCATATTCTAATTCACGAATAAGTTCTAATGCGGCTACAACTATTTTAGCTTCATCGGCAAAATGTTTATGTTTAGGTTCTAATTTAGCTAATTCTACATATTTCTTAACAAATCTTCTCTGAGCTTTAATAGATTCTCGAAATCGTTTTTTACTTGACATATCTCACCTTGGCAATAGTTTACCACGGTGTCAGAATATATACTTTATCTACCTTCTGTTGGATGGCCTTCTTGAACCACATTCACTAAAGTTAAATCATTTTCTTTAAAAATAAAAATTTTACCATTTTCATCTGACTTAATACTATAAGTTGTGGTTTTTGTTTTATCAAGATGAATGCCAATAATTTCACCAGTAAATTCGCCCCTATATTCTTTACCTTCAATTGCTTCATGTAAAATTTTATCTCCAATATTAAACTGTGTCCAAATTAACATTTTTACTCCGGGAATAAAGCGATTGCAGATTTACCATGTAAAACATCTTCTTCAGTATAGCCAGCTTTGATAGCTTCTTTTGTTAAAATTCTTAATCCAAATTCACCATTTGCAAAAGCCCCTACCTCAACAGAATACAACGGACTATAACTATTACCTTCCTCATCCGAAGCTAAAACAATTAAAGAATTAGGATCTTCTTGAGCCAAGAGATTGATCAATTCGATTACTAACATTTGAATCCTCCATACATATTATAACAATATAGTTAATAGTTTTGCATACCTAATTGCTCCAGAAGCATTTTCGCTTTCTCGAAGCGTTCAACCATTTTAAGCCAGCAATCATTTTTAGATTCCGACTGTCGAATAGCGCGTTCTAATATATCACTCGGACGGTCAGGAGCTTCTTCTGGAAATAACTGATGCTGTGGACAACGATGTATATCGTTACATCCACAACTATCTTGCCAATATGTAGTTTTAATTACTGGCACTGGAGAAGTATGTACAACCCCACATAGGGGGCAATTAATAACTTGCATATTAGCTCCATAGCTAAAAAGCGGGGAGTTGAAGCTCCCCGTTTTGATTATTCCCCGTAGAAGTGAATTAGGATGTTACAAAGTTCACTAATGCTAATATTAAAGGATGAAGGAATTTGTCTACCAGTAAAAGATGAACACCATTCCAATTTTTCAAGCATAATCATACCGTTCCAATCCAAACACATATTTACACACCAAATTAATCTAAGTTTGAAAATATCATTACGCTTTTTTTTTAGCTTCTTTAAAGAAAATACCAATATCCTTGTTAGGATTTTTCTTCATCCAATCTTTTAACCACAGTAAACCAGATTCGCAAGCACCTTCTTTTTGCGCAAGTCTGTAGAATGCTTCGGCTTTCATCGATATCGCTCCAGTGGTTTAGCTAATGGAAATGAAATTTTATCTGGATAATAAAATTCTGGAGCTTTATAGCAAATAAAATTATCTTCCATAGAAAAAAGCTTATCCTGGAACTCTTCCATTTCTAACAGATGTATATTATAAATTCCATTAGGGGCATATTGCGAAGATAAGAATGACTGATTACGAAGCGACTCTGCTTTTTCCTTTGCTAATTCCAGGGTCAGGAATGGTCCAAAAATCTTATTGTTAGATGCACAACAGGTACATCCGGTTCTACATTCAATGAAAAATGCGTCCATGATCAATCCTTATCTGAGGAAGAAACCGGCAAAGATTAAACCAAAAGCAACGGCTGAAAATATATTCATTGAATGTGGTATTTCAAGTTCCTGGTGCAAAGAAAGCATACCGATAAATTCTGGAACTAACCAACCAATCATCGCAAAACCAAGAATCAGTAGTATGGGGTGCATTGTGCGGCTCCATTGTGGTGAAAGTTTGTTCACAAACGGGTAGCAAGGATTGTTCGGATATTGGCAAGGTCAAGCCTCTTTTTGGCATCTTCTTTACCAGACCTTTCAAGATCTGATAAAATTTGATTCTGTCTATGGAGTAAAGCTAAACGATCTAATTCTATATTGCTACAAGGGCCTGATTCTGGTAATGGGCAAGTATCTGGAATTTCAAAATCTTGTGGTTCTTCTCTTTGGCTTTCAACATAGGATTTTAATTTAATGTAAGTAAGTTTGCAAAAATAATCAATACCATAACTCGTTCCTGGAGTATGATTGGTTCTGCAATTTGGACAACGCTTACAATTAGTAATTTCAAATATTACGCATCGTTTAAAAGCCATGTGAACCAATCCTTTTGTTGAGTAAAACTGAATCTTTTGGCCAGGACTCTAAATTTAATGAAATTGATTTACCATAACATCTAGATCCAGATTGGTCAATATGAACAAAGCCTGCTGAAAGAGGAATATACCCCATTGCTCTTGCCATTTGAGCATGATCAACGTGAGTTTCAAAAATAACAATTCCAATTGTGTCAAAATTAATATATTTAAGATCGGTCATTGCAGAATATAAAAATCAAATATTCGCAAGATTCTTTGCGAGTAAAATCCATTGGGGTGTTAGCTCTACCGTTAGTTATCCAACGAACAAGATCTGAACGTTTTGAGTAACTGTGCTTAAAAATAGTCCAGTGTACTAACGCTACTGTACACCAAGATAAATAACTATTAGTAATTTTACCATTCTTAATGTTCATTTTACTTTCAAAGAATTCTTTAAGAGTCTTATTTGGATTTTTATTTATCCAAGACTTTAACCAATACAAACCTTTAACACAAGCATGTTTTTGTTTGGCATAATCGTAAAATTCTTGAGGGGTCATTTATAGCTCCGTGTAGTTAAAAAAATGCGCTTTCGCGCATTCTTTATTATGGATTGTAGGTTTCGCCAAATTGCGCGGCAACATTGTGAAACACGGTGGAACGACGATTTTCTGGACCGTCATTGTTGAATTGCCACAGACTATCAATGAGACATTGGCCCATCTTATCTCTCAGATCCTTGGGATGATGAATTAGGCCAACACACTTACCGTCTTTAATAACACGGTAAGTTTCATTTTTCTTTTGTTCGAAGATGATCATTTTGTCTCCAGTTTGGCTGTAATCAGCCGGTAAAGTAAATCATCCAGGAGTTGTTTTTCCTGAATGAAAGTTGGGTCCGTTGGATACCAGACCTTATCTTTAAATCTGAAATGACAGGATTGGTTATTATGCTGATCTCCCATGCATCCACAATTAGGACAATGGGAACGCTGATCTTCATAATCACCAAATTGAGTTGAGGGTTTATTGCCAGGACAACTGCACGATGGTTTCCAAACGTAGGAACCATAATAACCAGTTGTCATAAAGAAAGGGGCGTGACACCTGAGACACGGCTTAGGTGGATGAACCCCATAACGCATTGAAAATTGTTGATCAGTCAGCATGGAAATTCTCCAAGATAGTCTCACCAGGGTAATCTTCCCAGCGAGCCTTCATGCGGTTGAGGGATTCTTCTGGAACCCCATGAACATTATTAGCAATGGTTTTTGTATTTGTCGCTTTTAGGAATGCGACTGGCGTTGCACTTGCAATGAAAGCCCTTGCAATAACTGCAATCAATTTCATGGATTTCATCAAGATGGTTTTTGAGAGCCTTCCTGACTACTTGCCTATTCGTTTTGGTTTCAACCATCTGCTTAAACTTGGTCATTTGGAATCTCCTTTGATAGAGTGATTCTATCCATTAATATTATAACAATAAGTAATTCACTTTTGCATAGCTAAAAAAATAGCTCAGAAATTAATCTGAGCTATCGGGCTATTAATCCCAAAGCATAATCACCTCCCGATTAAGACACTTTAGGTTAATAGTATATAACAATAATTCGTGATTTTTTACATCTTTAATGCATCCATAGACAAGCAAGCAATCAATTTAGTGATATCGTTAAATAATTTCTGCAATGTACCATAATTATGTATGTGAAAATCATAATCATTAAAGTTATCTAAAGCTGTTTCTGAAGCATGTTCAAGGTTTTTAGCGCCAGCAGCAATACGACTTTCCAGTGGGCGTTCGATATAGATGATAATAAAACCTAATTCTTTAAGCATTTCGACTTCATTTGGGAATCTAGCGTCAGTTACATAGATGCTTCCACTCTTGTAATCTTCAAAAAGATAGTTATCTTGCTTGATTTTCTCTTTTTGAATCATTTTTTCGAGTCGTTTTTTCAAAAGTTTCATCCAAATATCAGGATCAATCGTTTTTCGACCCCAATCCGTACCAATAAACTGTAAAAGAAGGCGATCTTTAGTAAAAGCATTATGTGGAAGGCCAGCTATTTCGTATACAGCATTTTGAATGTCATATAGAGGGTCGGCAAACTTAACAATTTGACCACCAAATTTAGATTGTAAGTATTCTGCACAGGTATCTTTACCTGAACGCATCTTGCCAATGAATGCAAGTTTCATTTTTTAGCTCCTAGATAGCTAAAAATGGGGATTGCTCCCCATTTGATTACCAATTAACATAAAATGTAATACGATTATGTTGATCATCTCTTAAAATCCTGCATTTAAATCCTTCGGCAATAAAATGATCCCGTAAAGCTTCAAGTTTCAACTGAATATACTCATCACAAAGATTAAAGCTTCTCTGAAAATATTCTTTTCCTTCCCTTGCGCGTTCAAAAATGGCGTCCTCAGCTTCTGGAACCATGTTAACCATAAATATAGAAATTGCTTTGTCTGCATCCTGTTTAAATTTAATTAATTTTTCTATAGTAACACGATCTGTAATCTCTCTCATTTTCTTTGCTAAACTCATATAGTTCTCCTTACTCATATTATAACAAAATATGATCAGGATTTGCCCTCGTTAGGCCAAATGGCCCAAAGTGGATACGTACGAATCACAGAACCATCAGGATTAGTAACGTCTTTATCTAAACGCAGTTCATGACGCGGTGTAGTATGCAAAGATGTAGCCAAACCAATATGAATACAGCCACGTTCAATAATAAGTTGATCTATATCATTCATAAAAGTTGAATGCTTTCGTAAAACATCCCATGCAGCGCGTAAAGTAAAGAGTTTTGGATCAGGAACATGATCAGAACCCAATGCTTCTAAATGCGCTGAAGTAGTAGAAGTACTACCGCAAGCTGTATTTTCGGCAGGACAGCGATATCCATATGTTACTCTGACATAACAATCCTGTTTTGCGGCATCGGAAAGGATTTTTCGAGCTTCCTCCAGCTTATTTGCAGATTTTTGAAGATTACTCTTCAGATTATCGGGGCATGTATTATCAATGCCGTGATGAGATTGCTGCATATCTTCCAAAGTGATATGTGGCGTGAGTTGCATTAATCCTCCCAATTAAGAAATTTGGTATAAAATGTTTGAATTACATAATGCTTATAGTTCATCTCCATCCATGAAGCCTCAGTAAGATAGTGTCTTTTAATATGAATTTGAAAAACATTTATATCATTATCAACAGCAACCTTTGTATTAAATCCGCTCCAATCAATATCTTCCTCTTTACAATTATTACAAATAAGAAGTCTAATATTATGTGTTAAAAGTTTAATAAAAAGCTGACTCTGTTCAGCATTAAGAACTTCTGGACTTAATGGTAAAAATTCTAAAATAATAACATTATTCTCACAACGTACATTAAAAGTAATAGCTGGACTTATATCAGAAAAGGTTTTATGAATAATTTCAACTTGCTTCTCTGTCAACTTCATGTTTTTCTCTTGGCTGATAACCAATATAGGTTACTAGTTTATTTTGTTCTTCTACTAATTCAACTGTATGCTTTGTGCCATTGCAAGGTTTACCGGCGCAGAAACATGCAACTAATTCATCACACTTATCTGCAATTTTTTGATCCCTCGCAAATCCCATTAACTTACCTAATGTCCAATCTGGCTCATAGACGATGCAGTTAACGTTGTTTTGCTTCGCCCACCATGCGGCTAGTGTATCTGCCCCTGCCGCGCCACCTGTTACAATCGTGATATAGCCGTAGCGGGACTTGAGAGCATCTAGAACTGGACGTAATAATTTGTATTTAGTAAAAGAGCGTGAGCCGCTGACGCCTATGTATCTCATTGAGCGTTCGTGAAATTGAATATATTTTCAAAGAGCTTTGTGAATTCATTAAGAGTATCCTGTGATACGGCTTTATCAAATTCAAAGATTGTCCTATCTGTCCCAATAATAATTTCTGTACAAAATTTGCCAAATAGTTCAACTAATTCCTCTTGAGTCTTATTACGATATAAAATTTTACCACGATAAGCCGTTCCGTTAGCAACAATCAATGCATGATTGCCATTAGATTCTCTTGTGTGCAGTCCGTCAATCGTCAACATCTTTTTTCCTCATAATAATTTCAATTGAATTTTCTTTTGGATTTACAAAAATCGTTAAAAATACTTTAAACTTAATTAAACCATAATCTGTATACTCTACCACAAGGTCAGCTAAAGCTTCCTGTAAATTAGTAATTGATTCATTTGAAATATATGGATAACCAGTCAAGAATATATCAGTTGTTTTTTGAACATCATCCCAAAATTCCTGACATAAATCATCCTTAGTGATAACTGGTAATTTTTCTGCTTCTTCTAAAGTTTTATTAAAGAACATCGTCAATACACATCAGACAAATACCGTGATGATCAATAATAGCATCGCGTTCAATACGTTCGCGTTCTGGCATTGAAGAATAATGCTTTTTATAATACATAACCCTAATTCCACGCCGAGCCATCATGCGGGTGCAATTTAAGCAAGGCTCATGTGTAATGTAAGCTGTATGCATCTCGCCCCTGGAAAAGAAAATAGCATTCTCTTCCGCATGAGCAGTATGAACACAACGATTTTCTGCATTGCAGGTTTCTTCACTACAATGCTTCATTCCAGGGGGTGCGCCATTATAACCAGCAGAAGCAATAGAGCCATCTTCTCTAAGCATAATCACACCAACTTTAGCTCTACAACAAGTGCCAAGCTGAGAGATAGATAAGGCCATATTCATATAAGTGCAATGCTTTAATTTGATGCGGTCAATATCAAAACTCATTTAGACTCCTGCATGGGATACATTCACCACATTTGATTGGGCCATCATTAATATAAATTGGCCTTCTGCACGACCAAGCTAAAAGTCTTAAATTTGCCGGAAGTGCATCATAAACCTGCCTCTTTGTCATATGTATTGCTGGATAAATAATTTTTTGTTCTTTATTTAAAAAAGAAGTTAAAATATCAACTGATCTAAGAAATCTATTCATGAACTCTTTTGATGTATCTAATAGAGTTAGACCCATTAAAATATGTGTAATTTCTGGATCAGCCTGACAAATAGTTCCAGCCATAAATGAACATATATCTAGATCCCAAATAAAATGATTATTAATAACCGGATAGACATGCATTGATTCAGTATATATAAAATGTTTATCTTTATAGTAATTAAGAATATTTTTAACCGCAATAGATTCTGCTACTGCACGATTTTCAATATTTTTAAGATGTAAATGATGAATGTGAATATCTTGATTCTCTATAAATGCTTGATGTAAGCAATATAGAGAATCAAGACCGCCTGACAACATTACTAAAACTTTAGACAACTGGAATATCTCTAAATTCAACGTGAGGATAAACTCTATTTAAAATAACAACTTCGCCACAAAGCATATGGTTACACTTATGTTCATATTCAATATTAGGCTGTTGACCCCTGGCGCGACCCGTAGGCATCATTAGGCCAGCGCCACACTTATCGCAAATCATATTAATGCGAAATGGTTTAACTTCGATAGCTACTTCTGTCATTGAAGATCCAGATTATTAGTCATAGAGTTAATTTTAGCGTTCAAGGTTCTAATGCCTTCGGTAATGCCATTAATTCTAGAGGCTAATGGACTCATGGTTTCTTTAAGACAATCTTTTGGTGCCACATTTAAAGAACAATCACGATCAATACTAATAGTCTGTAAATATTCTTGCAATTTATCTGCACTAGATAGAGCTTCGTTCAACACTCTTTCAAAAGTTATAAGACTTAATTCAACGCCTCCTACTTCACGAGAAGGCACATTATTGGATTCACTAGAATATTTATTCATTTGTTTTTTCCTTATAGATTGGCGACCACGACAGAATCTTCCAAATTAGAAAGATCCCAGTAATATTCATATTTAATTTAATACTCCAATCTTCGACCTGATTAGCACCAGCATATGGTCTACCTTCCATCTGATCAGACTCAATCTGACCATTCATTGTATTAATGTATGTCACTAAGTATTTCATTTTTACAAACCTCACACATATCTTTACCTATTCTACGTGTTAAAGTAAATCCAACAAGATTAATCAAATCTTTCTTTGGAGTTCTTGAAATTTCTTTATTACACTTATTACACTTAGTAAAAATTACTAATGCCAAATCTTTATTCTCTGCGATTATGTCCATCACTTACCTCTTTAGCTCTGTTTTCCCAAAACTTCTTAGTTTCTTCAGATAAGAATCTCCAAGGAATAGCATTCAGCCAAAAACGAGACTGTTCAATATAGATTATTTCGCCTGGGGTTTTCATACTCCAGTTGACCCAAATCTGCCTTCGCCACGTTCTTTAAGATTATCAGGCATATAAGCCATCTCACGAACTATAGGGCAAATAACACCTTGAGCAATCTTATCGCCATGATTAATAAGAAAATGCTTATTAGACGTATTAAAAAGGATGATTTTAACTTCGCCTTCATAGTCTGCATCTACTGTTCCAGGGGAGTTGAGGACAAAAATACCATTCTTTGCAGCAAGACCACCACGCGATCTAACCTGGAATTCAAAATCTGGATGAATCCACATTTTATAGCCAGTGCTGAAAACCATAGTTTCAAGAGGCTTAATAAGAACGTGATCAAGTGGCAAATAGGCACGAAGATCGATACCTGAACTAAATTTAGTAGCATAAGTGAGAGGATCACAATCGTCACGCATTGGAATAAACTTAATGTAAGTATAAAGTCTATTTTCTTCCATTTTGAGAACCTTTGATAAGTTCAAATGCTTTAGTGTAAGCATCTGGAGTCATACAAATACCATTAGTGTCATAGATAGGTTTAATAGACGCAAGCTGTCGTCCAAATAAACTTTGAATATGTATTAAGAGTTCTTTATAATAAAAAGTTCTAATATACATATCCTTAATTTCTCTTTCATCTATTGTAATAGCATGATGCATAAATGGACGTTCTTGTTGCTTTAATAGCAAAGCCTCAGCTTCTTCTGAAGCTTTATCCATAAAGCTCGCAATAGGTGAATGACCGTTTGTCATGTTTAACCTAAAAGAAAAGCCAATTCACAATGGAATTGGCCTTTGTTAATTGGATTCCATACAATGATGGTATCACGCTTATCAGATAACGTCAAGCACCGTGAAGTGTGTTTTCCAAATTTCCATTAACTCTTTAGTATTCAACTCACTAGATAAGAAGCTACCTGAATTATGAAGCATTGCTGTATGCCTCATGATAGTCTTGATCTTTTCAAATTCGAGGTTATCAATTCGTTTCCAATCTTTAGTATTAAAATGGTAGATACGATAAACCCAATCACCTTCCCATGTATTTTCTTCAGAAATTTGGAATACATATTCTATTCCTTCAAACTTAAGTCCGTAGAATTTTTCATCTAACTTAATAGGATCTTTACCTAAGACTTCAACTATATCACTCACTTTAAACTCCTATCACAGACTTGACAACGTTCAAAACCATTATCATACCAGATAATCTTTTTAATAATAGGAACTGTTAGTTTATTTGCACATACGGGACAAAGTTGTTTTCCCTTTTTTGTTACATAACAAACCGGAAACTCACCTTCACAATCTGGAAGCTTCGTCTTTACCAACTCTGGAACTGTCTTGTTCATATGGGAAATCCACATAATGCAATAGCCTCTTCTTAATAAGATTTTTGATGCGTCCTGGTTTAATAAAGATGCTCTTATTAAGATAAGACCAAAACCACCGGAATGGTGGCTTAATGTCAATATCATACCACGACAAACCATTATCGTCCGAGAAAAGACTTAGTAAACGATTAGACTGAAGTGTAATTAATCCATCTTTATTTGTACTAACAAAAGTAAACTCTTGATGTTCTACTGGATTATAAATTTGACTTAATGGTTTATTCTGTATAAGTTTTAAAGTTATTTCTAAAACCATCTCATGAAGATCTGGATCTGTAGCTTGCAAAGTTTTATTAATCTCAAGAACAGCATTACCAATTTCTGTATTTAACAGATTGGCCAAAGACAACTCTTTATAAATATTTGGAGTTGGCTTTAAATTCTTTCTAACATAAGCGATTAAGCTCATCTTGGGTATGCTCCAAAGAGTTGAATCAAAGAATGTTTAATAATATCTTTCTTTCGTAAACCAAGAAGATTCTGATAGCGCCCAATCTCTTTGATCGCTTCCTTACGAGTTTCCACATCCAATACCTCAATTTCGATAAAACGCGCAAGAGGAAAAGCTTGATGTTCTGTAATGAAGTCAATCTCTCTACTGAAATGGTATGGCTTACCATTCACATCTTCAAGCTGAGTCTGAGAGATGACGCATGTTCCAGTAATCCAAATCTTTAATCTTTGAACAAATTCTAATCGGAGTGTCCATCCCGCCACCTCGGCAAATTCAAGACAATCTCGTATATTGATGTGATTAACCAACCCCAAGTTAATTTCGCGCCTGTGTAAGTTATCTTTCTTGTACGTCTTGGCAGTAATCTCAATTCCCTTTTCCTCATCATCTCTTAAACGAATTAAGCCAAGTGGAGAAATATAATAACGATCATGCGAAATTGAAGTCTTATAAATTACGGTTTCTGGAACATCTGTTTCCTCAAGATCATAACTACTAAAATACTTACGTTCAATTTCGATGTTTGATTCTGTTTTTGTACTTGTCATGCAGTTTTCACCATATATTTCTCGGTATCAATTTCGTAGATTTTCATGCGGTAATCCTATGTAGATATGGGATAAACCAATGCCAAAAATGAGGAATAAAATATCCTAATAGGATACCAATAACTAAACAAGCTATAGCAAAAACAATAACTATAAAGTAACAACCTTCCATAATTGAGGTATAAGAACTTGAGTCCATTTATGCTAACCCCACCATATTATCTAATAGAATATCATAGTAGTTAATACTATATAATAGAGTTTCTTTAATTTCAGCTATCTTACATAATGCCATTCTTAATACTGCTGCGTTACTGATATCAAATTCTACTGTCATAATAACATGACTAGAAAATCTATCTCTGTAAAAAGCAATATGTGTTGTTTCTAGATGTTGAATTAGATCCATCTGACATTAATCCATATATTAAAAGGTACGTGAAATTGTTGTTCCCATGTAGCATCTTCAAGCCAACGAGTTTCGCCATTAATTGTTTTAGGAAACCATAAAAAACCTATCTTAACTCTTGTGGTTTTCTTTATTTGCCAGCGCATCACTTTCCATATAATCTCTAGAATTCATATTTAATTAACTTATTAATTTCTTCCATCACTAGTTTTTTAAGCCTTTCGTATTCATTATTTTTAACAAGGGTTTCAATAATCTTTTCTTTAGTAATTGTATTATCACGTTGCAAAAAGCGTTCCCAACGTTCAGTTTCTCGATATTTCCTTTGTTTACCTTCTCTACGATTTTTGAAATAGGATTTAAGAGAACATCTCAAATTATTGTCAAGATAAAAACAATAAACACGTTCTTCATCAAACGCAGAAGGCTGTGGTGGAGTTAGAAATTCAGAAACAATATCATGTTTTTCTAATGTAATTCTGATTTGCATTATATTCTCGCAAGATGAACCGGTTTATTCATATAACCAATCATCACGAATCCATTTCTAAAACAGCTTCCATTGCTAGAATAATCTTGTAAGCACATTCTTCACAAAAAACTTTAGTAAAATACAATCCATTACGAGGACTATTAGCACCAAAGTCTGCATTAATATACATCGTTACAGTATGATCTGTTTTTTGATCTTTACCTTCAACTGCAATTAAATTATGGCAATGATCACAATAGTATTCGTTAACTGGCGCAATTCCAGGGGAGATTTGTTTAAGCATATCCCAATTCCTTTTGAATTGCATAATAAATTAGTTCTAAATCTACGTGAGATAAATTAAACAAATAATGATCTTGAAAATATGGTTTCTTATAAATTAATTGAATAGTACTATGATCTCTATAAGGTATAAGTTTTACTTCCTTAAGAATTGATTTATCAATCTGAGTGTCGTTTAACATTTTCCATCCCTACAAGAATGAAATACGGGCACATTACAAAACCAATTGTCATTAATGTAACTAGACCTTTTTCAGCATTTGGATCTGAGAAAAGCCATAATCCAAAAATGCAAGCAAGTATAGCACTTATTACGTACATACTCCAAAGATGTTTCATTAGAATGTCCCCGCCTCTATCTCTTTCTCTATATCTTCTAGAGTAACCACAGGTTGAGTGTTAGCTTTCTTAATTTTACTTAAGAAAGAAAGAAAAGCTGTAATATTAGTAATAGTATAACTAATAGTATATGACTGAAAGCTTGGAGCTTTAGTCATAATATTAATTTGTTTTCCATATAACTGAAAACAAGTGATATCTTCATAAGTCACGAATGTTGACCGATCAACCTGTAAGAACATAACTACCCCCTGGGAGTAGTGTAACACGCTTCGAGGCTGTTAGGAAGTTATCTGAAACGTAATGGCAAGATAATATTTTCAACATTTTGCGCCCGTTTGAATAGTGGCGCAATATCTTCAACCTTATGACCGGCTAATCCACATCCAATTTCTGTAACGTAAAAAGTTAAGACTGGATGATTAACTGCAAAAAGAATAAAAGCATCTACATAACAACTAATTGCAGTTATTGGAAGTTTTTCTTTAATTTTAGCATCTACAGTTGGTATTGCAAATGACCTACCCTGCATACCATATGCTTGACCGTAAATAGCGCCAAATAATTTATGAGCAGTTCTGGCTGCACCTTTACCATGGCGACCAGAAAGATTTGATCCAAATACAAAAATCTCGTTTGGATCTAGTGAAGTAATATTATCTGGAGTGTTCATTTAACCTCTATGTGAAGTTCACAGTATCCATGTTTAGACCAACCCGAATGAGCCCTTGTACCATCCGGTATACAAATCCATCCTCTATGAAAATTACAATAACAAGTTCCCTGCTGCCTACCTGGAGTGGTGCAGCAATGATGGAAATCTTCTAAATGATTTTTACAGTTACAGCAACAGCCACCCCATTCTTCTATAGAACACTTTTCGTCTGAAATAGAACTTAAAATTGGAGAAATTTTATTGTCAGGCTTTGCGTAAGTTAACAATAAAATAATAACAACTATTAATAAAAGAAGGATGGCTAACCACATCATTTGTTATCCTTTATAGTTAGGATTTAATTCATAATGTTTGCTTAATGAATTTAATATATACATCTCACCAAGTAAATCTGGATGAGTTTGCCAAAATATTGTACCTCTTCTATTAGCTGCATTTTTTTCTTCTCGTGATAAATCACTCCAGAGATGCACAGAACATTCTGCTACATCATCCCATTCATCGCTACACCATTTACCATTAAGAATCATATTAAATAATTCGTTTTCTACTTCAATATATTTTTGTTCTGCTTCACTCATAATTTTCTCGCTTTATTAATGAGTTTAATTGTAAGAATTTCTTCACCTGTAAATAAACTATTTTCATCTTTACCAAAATATGTATCAAGTTCATAAGATTCAAATTTATGTTTCATTTTAATATCTTCGCAAATTATCTCACAATCATATTGATTAACATTAATAATTATTTGCACTATGTCTCCTGATATAGTCTATCATGGATTCCAGGTTGTGTGCTTTCAAAGACTAAACCTACTCTATATTCTTTTCCACATCTCTTACATTTTTTCATCTTTTAAGCTTTCTATATATGCGAATAAGCCAATGTCAGAATATCTTTCTGAAATATTACAAACTGGAGTATCTGGATATGATTGAAGAAAATTATTAGCATTACCATACCAAAAAGAATTCTTTTTTTTACCAAGGTGTTCAAAAATTTGAATTAATCTTAAAGCATCATTCATAGAAATCATACATTCTGACAATTCTTTATCATCATCCCATTTAAATAATCCGCGTCTAACATCTCTACAAATATGATAAACTGTAAAAGATGTATCTATTTCTTTAAAAAAGCTTGAAGAAAAATCATTCATCTTTAACATATTTTTAACTTTAGGAACTTCTAGCGCAAAAGTAGCTAATAACCCAAAAAGATTTACATAACTTGAAGTTGAATAAAATTCTCCATTATCTTCATAATTTGGAATAGAATAGATTGAAACAGAATCTACAATTGGTTTAGTATTTGCTTTTAATGCTACCGGTAATATACATTGTCTTGGAGTATATCCTAAATTACCTTTGAACCAAATTGATAAAATCTTTGCAAGTTTAATTGATTCAGCTATTCCAATATTTTTCTTGACATATTTAACTAATTCTGATTCATTTTTAAAATCATCAAATACTGTATATCCCATTATATAATCATAAAAACCATTAATGATAAAAATTGAATCACCAGCTATAGTCCTTGTCAATTTATCTTTACGTTCTGATGTAAAAATATCTTTGAAGAAAACTATTTTAAAATTTATCATTTCATCCATAGCAAAAACTGGAACCCAATCAAATTTTTTAAATTCTTTAGGTCCAGATTGGGGTTTACTACTTCTTTTTCGTCTAGATAACATTAATGTTAAAATAAGACTATAATATTCATAAAGATATCTAAAACAATGTTTTCTTTTTACATTTCTATGAAGAATATTTTTTCTAATATAAGAATTACCACAATCAATCTTAAAATCTTGTATTTCATCATATCTTATGAAATCAAGACTTCCAATACGCATGATACGAAGTAAGCTATTACTATTATAGGCACGTATAATAGAATAGAAACTATTGAAGGACGGATACCCCAAATCAGCATCGCAAATTCCATACAAAGAAGCAAAGTCAAAAAAATCTTTACTCGCTTCTTCGTTAACCCCATGAATAATGCTAATCTTCCCAAATAGTAATCCATCACTTTGGTCGATGAGTTTTGGTAATTCATTGTCCCTATTTTTTGATTGATGAATTATATAATAAATATCATCAGTTTGATATTTAAAAAGATCGAAACCCTCTATTTCAAATAATTTTGTCTCAAAATAAATATCATCACGATAAGGGCCAAGATCCATACAAATTTCGTAATGACCGGTAAAACTAGATGGACCTACATCATCTGTTTTGAAATTATTTCCATGCTTCGCCAATAATTGACTTTCTTTCCAAATATCCTTTTCTCTACTGCAAAGATATGGATTAAAGTGTTCTTTCTTAAAATGGAAGTATCCAGAACCTTCAACTGCTTCAATAGTAGATACTAACAATTTGTCGAATCCTTTAGTAGAAATAAAATTTTTAATAGTTTTACCATCAAGAGTCATACCTAAACAAAACATCCTTTGATTCCAATACTGGAAATTGTAAAGATTAAATTCAATCTCTTCG
>Ga0118677_10002122_pt1 | contig 40584 bp, 40 predicted proteins | sample AliMusrvi5mmetaG_FD_86154 | JGI IMG/M metagenome (GOLD analysis project Ga0118677, IMG submission 86154) | reverse complement strand
CCCTCAAGGTGGGAGGAGGCGCTGGTCAATTCCATCGATCTCGTAAGCTCGTGCCGGTAGTCGGTTTCCTCAAGAAGGCGGGACTCTACTTCCCGGAAGTAGGAGTCGACATCCGCCTCTCGTAATCCAAGGATCCGGAGCGCGATCGGTTTGACCACCCGAAGATCGCTCCTCAGGCTTTGCGCCACGCCGGGATATTGAACCTTCACGGCATAATCACGGCCCTTTCTTCTGGCGCGATGAACCTGGCCGATGGAGGCGCCATGGGAGGCCTTTTTCTCAAAATGCTCGAAGAGCGCCTCCGGAGCCTTCCCGAATTCGCGCCGGAAGGTCTGCGCGACCAGCGGATAGGAGAGCGGCGGAACCGAGGACTGGGCTTGGGCGAACTGGCGGGCGTAGGCAGCGGGGAGAAGGTTTTTATCGATGCTGAGCATCTGGGCCAGTTTCAGCGGTCCTCCCTTGAGCTTGCTGAAGGCATCATAGACCGTTTCCGCATTCCTTTCATCGAGCTGATCGCGAAGCTTTCGCCGGCTCGCGGCATCCTTCGCACCCACCATGGACCTGCCATAGTGCTTGAGGTAATTGACCCCGACGCGGGCACCGGCATTCCCGAGGGCAGCCATCCGGGCCACGGAACCGGAAGGGATCGTTTCCTGATCCTTTTTCCCAGAATTCGCACTCTCTGTGCGCTTCTTCCTGGACTCCCTGTCGGGCGCGGTCCCCATCACAGGGCTACGTTCCCTTGCCCTGTCTGCACCAGGGATTGCCAGGGAGAAGGAATCGGAGCAGGTCCGCCGCCGAGTCCAGGGCCTGGGAACGGAAAAGGTCGAATGCAAGCGCGACCGTCTTCTCGATGAATGCGTCGGTCCTCTCAAAGTGCTCGCTTTCATCGCCAAGGTACTGATCGATCACCCAGCGAAGGTGAACATAGAGAATGCCGGGATAGAGGGTCGTCAGGCCACGGCGATCGGCAATCTCACGGCTCTCCACGCCGTGATCCACGATGCGACGGGCAAATTCGAGAAACTCGGCGCGGAGCCCTTCCAAGGCTAGAGGATTGCTCAGCGGAGAGACTCCATGGAAGCGGGCCAAAAGAAGGGAGCGCTTTTCCGATGCCGACTCGGCAAGAGCAAAGAGAAAGGCCAGATAGCGTTCTCGGGAGGTGAAGGCTTCCCAATCGCCTCCTTCCTCCACCGCGGAGATGACTTCCTTGATCCAATGACGCCAAAGCGACTTTTCTACCGACTGGAGAGACGGAAAGTGCTTATAGAAGGTCGCCTCCGTGATTCCGAGTCCCTTACAGAATCTGGGTATGGATCTGGGTGCCTCTCCCTCCTCCGTCCAGTGGGTGGCATAGGAACTGAGAATCCTCGAATGAAGTGCGGCATCGGATCCGATCCCGCGGGTTTTAACTCCGGAGGCGGCCTTTGATGAAGTCTTGGTTTTGGAAGAACTTTTGAGCGCCATGGAATCATCCTATACTCTCATCCAATGCATGGGGCAACAAGGCAGCTTTGCTGATTCACACGATTGCCGTATTCGCCGACAGTCTGGTCCGGTTTGGCCAAAAAAAGGTTAACCCGCCACCGATTTCATCGCCACCGTTGGGTAACGCTCCCCATGGAAGGCTCCCTCCGGAAAGGCTTCATCCATTGCCGCGAGCTCATCGGTGCTGAGACGGATTTCAAGGGCACCCAGATTTTCCAGGAGACGTTCACGTTTGCTCGTCCCGATCAGCGGCACAATGTCGTCGCCCTGAGCCAGAACCCAGGCGATCGCCAACTGTGCCGGCGAGCACCCTTTCTTTGAGGCCATCTCGGCGAGAAGTCCGACCGTCGCCATATTCTTCCGGAAATTCTCGCCGAGGAAGCGAGGAGAGAAGGAACGGAAGTCCCCCCTTTCAAATTGATTGGAGATATTTCCAGAAAGCAGTCCCCGGGACAGTGCTCCGTACGCCACAATTCCAATGCCGAGTTCCCGGCAGACAGGGAGAATCTCCCTCTCAATGAATCGTGTGGACAGGGCATACTCGATCTCCAAGGCCGTCACGGGGTGGACGGCATGGGCGCGTCGGATGATATCGGGATTAACTTCAGAAAGACCCAGATAGCGAACCATCCCCTGCTTGATCAGATCGGCAATGGCACCAACCGTCTCCTCAATCGGGACATCGTGATCCAGCCGGGCCGGTTGATAGATATCGATATGATCCACTCCTAGCCGACGCAGCGAGTAGGCGGCAAAATTCTTCACGGCCGCCGGGCGGCAGTCATGTCCGAGCCAGAAGCCCTTGGGATCGCGAAGGGCCCCGAACTTGACGCTCAGAAGGGCGTCATCGCGGCGGGAGGCAATAGCCCTGCCCACAAGCATCTCGTTGTGCCCCATTCCGTAAAAATCCCCGGTATTGATCAGGTTGATCCCGGCATCGAGGGCGGCCTTGATGACTTCCTCACCCTCCGCATCATTCTTGCGGGCGGTGTTGGCATACATGTCCGAAATACCCATTGCTCCGAGACCGACTTCGGAAACGATGGGGCCGTTGGTGCCGAGTCTGTGGGTTTTCATGGCGGGTCATCTTGCCTTTTCGACCACTACCTTTGCAAGAAAGGCTTGGAAATAGGGACTCGCCTGAGACCTCGGTGAGAAGTTTCTGGAAACGGACGGAACCATCAGTGCTGGGATGGGGAAGGATTACCTAATCTGGGCTGACGCGATCGCCCCCGTGATCGGAAAGCATTTCCCCGAGAGCCGCCTGAAACCGTCCGATGAAGCTCGCTCAGGGGTCGGATCAAGCTTTACGGAATAGGTCCATCAAGATGTGGCGATCCCGGGTTTGGGTACCGCCGGGCCCATGCGGCATAAAGCTCCAAAGCATTCGCGGGTCTCGTTCCGAACCAGCCGTAACCTTTGCGGCGTTCCCGCGAGATCTCGTTGACGTTGTCATGGATCGTCTTGTCGCGGTCCCCAAATAACGGTCGGTCGGTTCCGACTTCGTAATATCGCGCCCAGATCGGTCCGCCGGAAGGATTGTCGTGCAGGGTTCTCCCTTCGGGACCGCTATTGGAGAACTCCTTCCCTGTTATCCGTGTTTTTCCGAACCACCCGGCAGCCGCATGCACGGAGGCGATCGTGGCCCGGTCCGGATCAGGCAGGCTCATGAGAAAGATCAGGATCTCGGAGCTCTCCGATGAGCAGGCTGCAGCCATTTCATAATTTCTCCCCGCTGTTGGCTTTAGGGTCATCGGGTCGTGCTGCTGGGCCCAGACGGTGCGTTCCCCCGAAACGCGTATCTGGGCTTTCAATAGCAACTCCAGCCCCTTTCTCCAGGAAGCGTCCGCCTTTTTGCGTTCGGCTTCCGGCACAAAGGCAAACGAGCCTTCACCCAGCGAAACATCCCGCAGGAACTCCACCACATGGATCATTGCGTCATCATTGATCGTGATGGCATCGTGATAGCCGCCTTCCAGCGGCCAGACTTGCGGCCAGCCCCCGTTGGGGTACTGCGACTCAAAAATGTAATTCAAACCCCTTCGAAACCCCTCCGTAAGGCTGGCGGGCGGATTGTTCGCTGCGGCGATGACCTTTGCCAAAAAACGGAGCTCCGTCGTGGTGGCGTCGTTGTCAAAGGTGCCGACATAGCTCCAGCGATTCCTTGAATGCTCGTCAAAATCCCCTGGCGTGGAATCCTTCACCGCCAGATGCTGACCCGCTCCGAACAGCTCCCCCGGATTGCGGGGACTCCGGGAATAGTCCGTGTTCTTTCCCCATCCGCCGGAGGGTGTCTGGAAGGAAACAAGATTCGAGGCGATCCGCAGGGCCTCGGGTGTTGCGTACCAATCATCCGGTCTCCCGAGATCGACGCACGAGGCATTGCGTGACTCCGGGGGAGAAACGGCATCCTTCATGCCATGGTCCCGGAGCTCCTTTTCAAAAAACGCGAGGTCCGCTGCAGCGTGTCGACGGGAATTCTCAAGGTAACTCCTCCATTCGGGACTCCCGGCAACACGCTCCTCGGTGAGCGGCATGGCGGGGACATTTGTTCCCACAACGGCTGCGGTCGCAGAAACGGGTGCCAGAAGCACAATTGCTGCCACTCCAAGGCACAGACGTGTGTCGCTACAAAAAAGTGATTTCATGGACGGGGAGTAGGGGTTGGGGGAAGTCTCAATCCATACCTCATCCTGTCAACCCCTTAATGCCCTAGAGAGTGAAGGTCATTTTCTCACAATCCCTAAGTTGGAATTCCTTCGCCGACTGCCCAACCCGGCGGCCCCGCTATCCGGTTGGAACCTCTTCGGAGCGAACAATCTCTCCGGATTATCGAGAAATCGGGCTGGCCGGATTCGAACCGAGCACATAAAAAGTGACGCTTTGTCCAGAAGCGATCTCAAGGGATCCTGTGGGAGTATAGGGTGAGACAGGAAATCCTCCAAAACACCCTTTCGACCCTAGAGGCTTATAAAACTGGAGCCGGCAGTCGGATTCGAACCGACGACCGCCTGATTACAAATCAGGTGCTCTACCAACTGAGCTATGCCGGCGTCTGGAGGACAGAAGGTGTCACGAAGTAAGGGGTTCGGCAAGCCAAGGGATTCTTCTTCCTGTCAAATTTTTGATCTGATCCATCGAAGGACTGATCCCATCACAGGAACATGCTCCCAAACCCCCTGTGCTGAATCCCAGAAGTCCTGATGCAGGACGACCCTTCCCTCCCGATCGAATCTTATCAGCGTCACCCCGATTGTGCGGACCGTCCTCCCGGGAGCCAGATTCTTCATCTTGGTCTCCATGGTCCAGCGGAAGTAGTAATTTTGGCCCGAAACAGCGACATCATCAAAGGTCACCTTCATGCTCTTAAGTCCCCGGGCCGTCCTGATGAAGTAATCGCGTATGGCAGGGGATCCGTGGATGGTCTTGAGGGTGTCGTTGAGAAAAGCATTCGGGGCATAGACCGCTTCGGTTTCCTCGCGGGCTGTCTTTTCATCCAGATTTCCAAGAAAGCGCTCGAATCGCTTGATCGCCTCCTTCTCCTCAAATGTTCCCTGTGGGGGCCCCTTAACTGCTCCAGTGGCAGCCAGAGCCTCTTGAAAAGAAGCGACCGCACCCGCGTCCTGAGTGGGCATGGAGTCCGCCACTGAAGAGCGAAAGCCCATCAAAAGCACGAGCATGGAGAGAGTGACGGCAATTCTCATGCCCCACCTTGGATTACTTCCGGCTCCGTGGTCAACCTTCCCGATCTTGTCATCCAGACGGACAAACGCGATAAATGAGGATCATGGGACGCAACGAGGAAAGCTTTCTGATGGAGATCAACAGCCCGAAGATCGAGCTGCCAGAACTTCTCAAGTTCGAAACGTCCCGCAATCACAGTCTCTCCAACAAGATCATAAGCCGCCTCCGGGATCTCGAGCGGGAATACAACGAGCTTCGGGAGCTTCACCGGTGGAATGAGTTCGTCGAGGGGTTCAAGATCGGATTCCAGACACGTCTTAATCAGGACTACTACCTCTATGAGTCGACTGGAGAGTCGGGTAGCCGAAAATTCCTCTCCCTGATCGGACCCGATGAAATGAAAGGGGGCTACACCTACCACGGAAAGACTCGTCTCCACAGCGAGGGCTATTTTGTAAAGGTAGAGGAACCCATCAAGCCAGCCACTCTACCCTAGCTCACGATGTCCCAACGGCTTTGCTGGGTTTGTGTGGTTGCGATCGTATTTCTCTGCGTGGCGGTTGTGGGGGAACAACTTCGGGATGCTCTGACACCAGGCTTTGAAGTCGTTCCGGTGACCTCCCCGCCGATAGCGGAAAAGAGTTTTTATCATGAGGAGATCATCAACAATGACCAGAACCTGCCCTTTGTTCACGTGGGTTCGGTCGTGGAGTTTCCAGGGGGAGTGCTTGGCGCGCTCTGGTATGGGGGACCCTATGAGTACTGCCATGATAACAGCATCTATTTTTGCACGGAACAGAATGGTGTGTGGCAAAAGCCTCATGCCATCATGACACCTGAAAAGGCCGAGCAGGACTTGGGGCGTCCGATCCGCTGTCTTGGCAACCCCCTCTTTCTTCCTAATAACGACGGATCCCTGCGCCTGCTTTTTGTGACGATTGCCATGGGAAGGTGGTCCGGGGCACAGCTCAACACATGTCTCTCAAGGGATGGAGGATTGACCTGGTCTCGGGCGGAGAGGCTAACTCTGAGCCCTCTCTGCAACTTCAGCGAACTTGTACGCAACCGACCTATGCCCCTCCTGAATGGCGCTGGCACGGCCTGGTGCATCCCCCTCTATCAGGAACTGATCGGCAAGTTCCCTGAGTTGCTCTGGCTCAAAGAAAGGGCCGGCCAGGTGGTCTACTCAAAATCCCGGATCGCCGGCGGGTGTGCTACCCTCCAACCATCGCTGATACCACTTGATGACAAGCAGGCCGTGGTTCTCCTCCGTGATTGGACTCATAACAAAAAAATCTTCGTGAGCCACACCGGGAATGCCGGTCTGAGCTGGACGAATCCCGTGCCCACAAACCTGCCCAATCCCGACGCCGGCATCTCCGGTCTTCGACTGTCGGACGGCCGGCTGATTGTGGCTTATAACGATTCCACGATGGCTCGTGAAAATTTCTCGCTGGCTATCAGCGCCGACAACGGGGCCTCATGGAAAAAACTCTACCGTATCGAAAGCGACCCCGACGCCTTCTCATCCTATCCGTTCATGCTGAGGACCAAAGACGGGCTTCTTCATGTGGTCTTCACCCACGACGGGGATGATATCAAAATGGCCAGTTTCAATGAAACTTGGGTCAAGGAACAGGAGGCTCGGAACCTGCAGCCATGAGCGACCTCTTCGTTCATCAGCTTTATGCAGCTCTTGCCCCATGGAGCGCCTTGACTCTTCTCTTTCTACGCAGGAATCCCCACCCTTCACGCCGAAGGATGGTTGGATCCTCTCTTTTGTCCCTGCTTCTCCTCTTGCTTCCTCTGCCAATTGCCTGGCGTGGATGGTCTCCCATTGCGTGGATCTTTCTCTTGGAGCCCAATCCCAGTTTTATTCTCACGTCACTGCTATCGCTGGCCCTCCTGCGGCGTTTTGGCTGCAATCGGCTCTTCTCTCCCGATGGCTGGAGAGCTGCATGGATTTTCGGGTGCGTGGCGTCTCTGATTCTCTATCCTATGGCATTGGGTCTGACCTCCCTGGATACCTACAGCCTTGGTTGGAAACCCGCTTTGACTTTGGTGGTGGCACTCGTGGCCATCATTCTCATTCTTCGTAAAAATCCGTTCGGAGTCGTTCTGCTGACGCCCTTTGCCGGCTACCTCCTTCGGCTTCAGGAGTCGCGCAATTTTTGGGATGCCATTTTGGACCCCTTCTATGGGGGCCTCTCTCTGATCATCGTCATCGTGATGATCGCTTCGTGGTTCAGGGGGCATGAAGGCCCTGACTCCGTTTAAGAGGACCGTCAAAATTGCTGCACCAGCCAGTCCCAGTGAAAGAGATGTGTTGAAACGTTTCCCCTCAGGATGTCGCCAGTCTCGCTTGCGCTGAATCGATCGATCATGTTCAGTCGCTTGCCCAGCAGGACTCCCGGAGGAGGAGGCTGATCCAACGGACGGCTGATCACCACAAACTGTGTGGCCGGAGGAGGCCGCCAGTGATCATAAGGTTTTACTTCAGCGCCAGGGAGCAGGAATCCATAGCTCTCCTCGCGGGCATTGAAGTTAGCCGGCACGGAAACCTCGCATCCGGCGACTGATTCAATTCCCTCTCCCCTGAAAAGCCCGGGACCGCGATCCAGCGGGAGCAGGAAGAGAAAGTAGCCGAGATAGACCAACAGGATCGCGGGCGCTAGGAGGGGGCGGGTGAGATCCTTGTTAAAAAAGGCGGGCGAAATCATGATGAGGAATGCAACCAGCGGCAGCACGGCGGCAACGGGATACACTGCGCTGATCCCTGAACGCTGCCAAAGGAGCAGGGCGAGTCCGGCAAGTCCAAGCATGATGATCGCGGCGGCGGCCACCGAAATGTTCAACACCCATCGGGGCAGGTGCCCCAACCGAAGCGCCGAAAGCAGTGCAAGTGCCGGCATCGCGGGGAGGAGATAGCGTTCGTCCCGCTGATTCGGCATACAGAAGAAGGCTGCGAGAACAAGTATCCAGATCCAGAGCAGGACCTCGACGGAACCAAGATGACGTCGCCGATTCCATCCATCCCAGAAAATCGCCACGACGATCGGCGCCAAAAGTCCGGCATTGAGAGGATAAGCCACCACGATACGCCACAAGCTCGACTGCCCCCAGATCAGATTCAGAAAATAATTTCCTCCGTAGGTGTTGAACTTGCCGATGTTTTCCCTGAGGACAAAGTCCTTGAAAATCTTACCAGGCTCGGGATCAAGCCAGAACCATAGGCCGAAGATCAGGAGTGCTGCGGCGACCGTGATGGCTATGCGCCAAAGATCCCGTGCAAGGAGTTCTCTAAAATTCCATTTGCGGGCACGCCATTGCCAGAGAATCATCGCGAGGGCCACCGGCACGACGAGGGCGAAGGATTTGTAAAGCAGGCCGATACCTATCAAACCTCCCCAGATCCAGGGCCAGGAAAGACCATCCGGCAGCCGGGGTTCACGATGGAGCAGAAGAAGTGCGAAGGGGGCAAAAATCCAGAAAGTCTCTGGAGCGCTCGTAAGGAAGACTCGCCCGTAGCGGTATGTGCTGAAGAAGCAGAGGAAGAGCAGGGCGCCCTGTAATCCGAGGAGTGGATCGCGTGAACGCCTCCAACCCACCGCAAGGAGGAGTGCCGCGGTGAGAAGTGTGTAAAAAACGTTTGGCGCACGAAGTCGGGCGAGGGACCAATGATCGCCCCAGTCGGTTGCAATGATCCCCTGCCAAAAAAGCAAAGGGGGTTTCGTGTTGTCCGCCTTTCCGTCGATGGACAGGAGGGGGAGTAGTGAACCGCCCGTGGCGGTGAGACGCGTGATCTGAGCGTAGAGAAGCTCGTCACCGTTTGTCGCAAGGTGATCGCTGCCCAAACCCGAGCAATAAACGATCAGGGCTACGACAAGCGATCCCCATCCCAGCAAAATCGATCGTTTGTGAACAAGGGCGTGATGATTCATCGGGGGATTGCAGGACTTTGAAGGAGCCGGCGGCGGAAGTCAGCTTCGATCGTCTCCATCCCCCGGAAATGCCCGAATTTTCCAAGTGACATTGCTGATAAGAGTTTTGCCCCTCAGGAGCTGGCGCTTGAATAATGGCCAAGTGCGTAGTTCCAGAGACGCCTCGTGATGGCAACCATGAAGAGCGTCGCGGCTATTAACTGAAGCAGGATGGGCCAGGGGTTTTCTGCAGCGTGGATCAGGAGGCGTGAAGGGATGTTGGCAACGATGATGACGGGTATCAGCCAGCTGAATACAAGCTTGAACATGCCTCTGTAGATGGTGTCGGGATAGCGGCCTATGTTGAAGAGGCTGTAGTATCCGTAAATGAGTCCTTGAGATCGCACCATCCAGAAGCTGGCGGCGGAAAAAACCAACATGATGCAGTAATGGATCAAGATGCCGCAACAGACAGCCACAGCGTAGAGGAGGATTTGGGCTGCGGTCGGCACGATCGCCAGCTTCCAAAGGGAGAAGGTCACAAATCCGGCACCCACAAGCGCATTGACGATGTTATCCATCCCGAATTGTTTCAGCGAAACGATGAACTGGGTATCCACAGGAAGCAGGAGCATGAAATCCATCCGCCCCGTCCGGACAAGTTCAGGCAGATTCGCCAGATTCATGTAGAAAAAGGCCTGAAAAAGTTGCCCGATCAGCTGATGGGTTCCGATCAGGAGAACCACCTCCCACTTCGACCATCCGCCGATGCCGCCCACATAAGAGAAGACCACCTGGATAAAAACGATCTGCCCCAAAAACCAAAGGACCTCCACAAGCATCCAGAGAAGAAAGTTCAACTTGAAACTCATCTCCCGGATCAGAGAATTCCTGAGCATGATCTGATAGACCTCCCATAAATGAAAAAGCCCACGATAACGGGATCGTGGACTGCTCATAAATCGGGGACGTTGGAAACCCCCAGCTTCCCCGACTAAACGGGAGGCTGTTGGGATGCCACGTGGGAAACGACTTCAGCCATGGTGGAGGCTACGGCGGCAGCTGCGGCAGCACTGCCCTCCAATTCCAAGACAAGGCCCGGCAGAACATCGCGCTCTTCCGCAAGGTCGGACTCGATACGGCGCTTGGCCAGGCGTTCTGGGGCGATCCGGACCACGTTTTTAAAAAGCCCCACCTTTTCAAATGCGGCAATCAGGTAGGCGGAAGGATCGATCTGCCACCAGTGCATGCCGTGGTTGGCGGAGCGGGGGAATGCGTGGTGGTTGTTGTGCCAGCCTTCACCCATGGCAAGCAGACCGACCAGAAAGTTATTGCGACTGGAATCCGTGGTTACAAACTCGCGTCCACCATAGGTGTGGCAGACGGAATTCACCGCCCAGGTGACGTGGTGATTGAGGAACATCCTCACGAGCCCGCCCCAAAGCAGGCCATACCAGCCACCGCTTGGACCATTGAGCAAGTACCCGATGAGAAAGGGAATGATCAGGCTGAGAGCCGCCCAGAGAACAAAGGTCTTGCTGATAAAGACCACAAGCTTGTCCTTGAGCAGGGGGCCTGCATAACGAGGAACGTCCGGGCGGAAGTCATCCAGAATCCAGCCGACATGGCCGTGAAAAAAGCTTTTCACCGGGCTGTGGGGATCCTCGTCTTCATCCGAGTTCGCGTGATGCTGAATGTGGGTGGCAGCCCAGTTCAAGGCGGGCCCTTGGAAGGCCATGGAACCGCAGATCAAAAAGAACGCCCGGAGCCAATCGGGTGCTTCAAACCCCTTATGGGTCAACATCCTGTGATATCCGACGGTAATCCCCAGCGCACATAGGATGTATCCGACAATGAGGAGCATCAGATCAGTGACCGTAATAAAACGTCCCCAAAGACTGACGATGGCATAAACTGTTGCCAAAAGGGGAACCCAGACAAGTAGCTGCAGAACGAGCTTTGCGGTGAAGGAGGGGCGCTTTGTCATAAAAGAGTTAATGTACCGTTCCCTAGGTACTAAGCAAGAACAGTTTCGGTTTCATAGTCCCGAAATTTGTTCTCTGGACAGAGAAAACGGGCGGTTCCTAACCTTGAGAAAATATTTCCCTCGCGGCCGCTACTACAGTGGGAAAATCGTAACTCAAGCCAAGTCCGTTAAGTCGTCCCGGAGCGATCCGCTGACTGTCGAGTAAGAGGTGGGAGAGATCACCAAGAATGATGCGGAGGACAAACGCAGGAACTTGAAAAACCGCGGGGCGGTGGCAAGCCCGGGCCACAGCCTTGGTAAACTCCCTGTTGGTAACGGGCTCCGGCATCACCGCATTCACAGCGCCATGGATGGAGTCGTTATGGAGACACTCCATCACCATGGATGCCAGGTCCTTCACATCAATGCAGGACATCCACTGACGTCCAGACCCGAGATGACCACCGAGACCTAACCTGAAAATGGGGGATATGAGCTTCATTGCCCCTCCTTGCCGACCCAGAACGAAACCGATGCGAAGCCTCACGACCCTCACCCCGTATGCCTCTGCCTTGAGGGCTTCCTGTTCCCAAGCCTGAGCTACCTCGGACAGAAAGCCGTTGCCTGGGGGCGAGTTTTCATCGGCTAGGCGATCCCCGGTGTCGCCGTAAAAGCCTATGGCCGAAGCGCTGACGAGAACCCTTGGTTTCATCGTGGCGGCCGCGATCCCCTCGACCAGACGCCGTGTTCCTTCGATCCGGCTTTCCAAGATTCGTCGCCGCTTCTCCTTGGTCCAGAGTCCTATGATGGACTCGCCCGCCAAGTGTACGAGCCCTTCGCATCCCTCGACATCAAGCGACTCTCTCAAGGAAAAGAGGCGTGCGTCTGGGCTCCGACGACGACTGAAGAGCACGACCTTATCGTCACGGAGTTGGGCGGCCATCCGGACGGCATTGCCTATAAAACCACTTCCACCAGTGATGCCTATGATCATGAAAATGAAGAAAATGGAGCCAAGCCAAGCCCCTGTTAGTTGACGTTACCGAAGGTCGCATGCAGCCATCTGTAAGGGAAGCGCGATCCGGGGCAGTCTGTGGGCTTTGGGTTGATCTCCTTGTGGGCATGGACGATGGCCTGTCGTCCCTGAGACTTGCCGACTCGGATCCGGAGGTAGTCGATAAGTTCCTCCAGAGCTCCGATTTGGGCCTTTGTCGGAAGGTCACGGTTGAAATCACCAACCAAGCAGATTCCGAGCGCGATGTCGTTCAGGTAATCGCTCGCCACATGACCTCCATTGAGCTGGGCGGTCCAACGATGCCCGATCTCGATCTCCCCATCGCCTGAACCGTGACCGTCACCAATCACAAAATGATAGGCCAGTCCGTTGACCATGTGACGGACGCGGCGGTGATAAATGTCAAAAATACGGGCGTTGCCCTCACGTGTGCCGCTGTTGTGAACAACAATGTACTTCCAACGTCCCCGGCGGACCGGCGCCTTGTCGATCGCGGATCGGGTGGATGCGCTAAGGTAATGGTAGGTGCGGTGGGAACCAAAGAGCCAGTCCCACCCGTGGCTGACGGTTGGCGATGATACCGGCGCAGGCTCAAAACCTTCCTCCGTGCCGGCACCCGATTTTTCGATGGTGATGGGTGCCGAGGGATTGGCGCCATGGGGCAGGGATAGTCCATTGGCCGAGGGGGGTGAAACTGCGGGCTCACCGGTGGGATTAGCAACCGGCACCGCGGGTTTTTTTTCCACCTCTTCGGCTTTTTGGGAGGAAGAAGCAACCGGTGTCTGGGGTGTTTTGTGATGGGAGGCCGATGAATGTTTGGCCTCGTTTGTTGATTCGACTGGAGAGGCTGACTGGACAGCGTGATGCTTCTTCGGTGCAGTCGAGTGTTTGCTCTTTGACTTTGTACTAGGGTGTTTCTGAGGTGTGCTTTTGGGCTTGGATTTGTGGTGCGTAACGGTGTCCTCACCGGTCTGGGAGGATGTCTGAGTCTGAAGGAAGAGTTCTTTTTTCTGTTGATCCTCGTCTTGGGTCTGTGCCCGGAGCAGCATCGTTGCTCCTCCCCAGGCGAGAAGAAGAATCAGCAGGATAGGCTTGGCAGTAATGCGATACACAGATGAAAGGCTACCAGCCTGTTGTCGTGGATCAAGCAGAGGGGGGAGTGGATTTCTTTGCGGCTTTCTGGTAGAGGACTTTGACCAGATAAAGTCCCTCTGCGGGAGCAGTCGCTGGATTCGGCCATGGCGTGGCAGCTCCAAGGCGATCTGAAAAAGCGGTCTCTGATTCCTTGCCTTGAGCCACCCTGACCATGCTGCCGACGATCATCCGGGCCATCCGGTAGAGAAACCCGTTGCCCTCCAGCGTGATGCTTATCGATGAACCCTTTGAATGAACGCCCACCCTGCGCATGGTGCGGAATGTGTTTTCGGGCAACGAGCCTGAATTGGCGCAAAACCCACGAAAGTCATGCGTCCCCTCCGTGACCCCCGCCAATCGTCGGATCGCGTCGCGATCAAGAGCCCCATAAACATGCCATGCCCGGCGGTAAAGACCTGGCGGCAAAACGGGTGCGTGCCAAATTTCATAGCGGTAGATTTTTCCCGATGCCGAGAAGCGGGCGTGAAAATTATCGCTTGCTCGTACCGCCTTAAGTACTCGCAATTCATTTGGAAGAATTGCGTTCAGGGCAGCCACCCACCGGGCGGGTTCTCTCAACCGACCGAGACGGGACAGCAGGTCCGGAGAAAGCTCCACATGAGCGGTCTGGGCCAATGCATGAACTCCGGCGTCAGTGCGCCCCGAGCCGTGAAGAACTATGCGCTCGCCGGTGATTTCAGCCATGGCGGACTCCAGGACGTCCTGAACGGTTCCACCGCCGCGTTGACTCTGCCAACCGCGAAAGGAGGGGCCGTCGTAGGCGATCATCAGACGGAGTTTCATGATTCAAATGAAGTGTCAGGGGCGGGCGTATTGGCATCGAGCCAGTCTTGAAGGATCTGGACGGCCGCAGCCTGATCGATCACCTGTCTTTGATCGCGGCTGTTGCGGCCGGCTTCATGAAGTCGGCGGGTGGCCGCGGCTGTAGTGAGGCGTTCGTCCCAAAGAATGACGCGGGCCGATGTGAGCGGCTCAAGAGCCGCAGCTAGGGCGCGGCTCTTTTCTGCCGCGGGGCCATAAGTGCCGTTCATGTTACGCGGCAGTCCGAGTATGATGACCTTCGATCCCTTTTCCGCTGCAATGGCCGCGATTTCCAGAGCGCTTTGCTTGTTGACCTTGAGGGTCTGCAGCGGGTGGGCCATGCATCCAAGATCATCGCTGAGTGCCAATCCAATGCGGACAGAGCCTGGATCAATACCGAGTGCGCGTGCCGTCATGGTCATGCAACCAGACAAACGGACTTGGCACCTTCTAGCAAGACGATGAAAAAACATGGGGAATTGCCACTTCCCATCATTCCGGATTGCGCAGAAGCCCGGACAGGGGTAGAGGTTCATTTCATGCCACGGCTTTACCTCAATAAATTTTCCGAGAATCTTCCTGTCAGCGGTACGATCGGCCTGTCTCAGGCCGCGGCAGGAATAGGGGTCGGCTTGCTGCTTGCTGACAAGTTGTCCGGCGAGAACCGGCGCCGTACCGGCACTGTCTTATTGGTGGCTGGAGTCCTCGCGCTTTCTCCCGTGATTGCAAGCGTGATCACACGAGTGCGCAACCGTCCATCCTCCTCAAGCCGCGCCAAGCGTCATCTTGAATCTATCCGAGATGATGTTGGGTTCCACGATTCAGAGCACCTGATCTAGGTCCCGATGCGGGCACGGTGAAAAAAGGGCCGCTTCCCAGACGTTTGATTCTGGCTTCCGCCTCCCCACGCAGGCACGACCTGTTGGTGGCTGCGGGGTTTGAGGTTCTGATACGCCCTCCATTCATCGAGGAACTTGAGGGAGGTCTGGCTCCTCGAGAGCTTGTAGCGGCTAATGCCGAACGGAAGGCGTCAGTCGTGGCGGCAGAATCAAGGGGTGACCTCGTGCTCGCCGCCGACACGGTCGTCGTTCTCGACGGGGAAATCCTTGGAAAACCTCGCGACCTGTCTCATGCGGCGGAAATGCTCGAGCGCCTCGGCGGTCGCTTTCATGAGGTTCTGACCGGCGTCTGCCTGATGAGGGGGGGAAGCACGGCGCGCTGCAGTTTTGTGGAATCGACACATGTTGCCTTCCGGCCGATCGATGAGCACGTCATCTCCGCCTACCTCGCCGATGTGGATCCTCTCGACAAGGCCGGAGCCTACGCAGCCCAGGAGGATCGGGGTCGCTTGATAGAACGGATTGAAGGCTCCATGGACAACGTGATCGGCCTTCCGGTGTCTCGTGTGATCGCCGCGATCGAGCGCCACTTCACCGAATCCCCAGCCGGGTGAGGAGACAACGCCGGGTGCGCTTAACGGTTGCAAGCATCTCTTCAGGAGGAAGATCGGCCTTTTGCATTCCGCTATACCGAAATGAACACTGCTGATAGGGCTATACGAGGCGGTTTTCCGGTAAACGGATAGCAACCATCTTTAATTACCTCCGTGGTCCCTGAGCAGGAAAAAACGATCTTTGCTGACCCTCGTGGCATTCGCCGCAAGGCATTGCAGGTTGCGGCCTTGCTCGGATTGCTCCTCTTTCTAGGGGCCAGCGGGTATTTTATCTGGGGTCTACTCATCGGTCCCCAGCTCCGCCTTCCTGGAATCGTCCGCGACTTTCATGCCAGACTCAGGGCGCTACCGCCGTCAAAGTTTCCACCGTTGGATGCCAAAGATAATTGGAAACGGATTCCGTTCTTTGCAAAAGGCCAACCCTCGCCGGCAATCCCGTCGAAGGCAAATGCCAGCCAAGTAGTCCTCGGCTATGTCTCTCCGTGGGACGGCGCATCCCTTCTTTCCCTGGAACACCATGCAGACCAGTTGACCCATGTTGCTGCCGATTGGTTCAGCCTCAAAGGCGTCGAGGGTACCCTTGGTGAGGATCCAGCGGACAAGGCACGCCTTCTCTGCGTCCGCAAGGGGCTAGGCTTTCTTCCGATCCTCCGGAACCTGGACGGCGACAACTGGCAGCCTGAAGCTGTGGAAGCACTCGCCCATTCGTCCCCTGCGGAAAAAAAAGTTTTTTTCAACAATTTGATCAGCCGCCTTCCTCCTGGTTCCACAGGTCTGCTTGTGGAATGGAGTGAACTGGATCCTACCTATAAGGACGAGACCTCACAGCTCGTCAAAGAGTTTGCCGATCATCTCCATGCCGCTGGAAAAGAGCTGTGGTTCACCGTTCCGACTGGGAATGATTTTGACACTTTCGATCTCGAGAAGATCTCACAATCCGCCGACAGGCTGGTTGCTGCGCTTTATGACGAAAATTCAGAGGCGGATGATGCCGGTCCACTTGCAGATAGCGATTGGTTTCAGGGTTGGCTCAAGACGATGATGGTTTATGGCGAACCAGGGCAGTGGGTCATCGGCATGGGGGCTTATGCCTATGATTGGAGAAATTGGAGGAAGGATCGACCAAGTGTCGAGATGATCGGATACACCGACGCCATGGCGAGAGCAGCTCAGGCCGATGTGGACCCAACAAGTGTGGATTCAACATTCGATGCGCCACACTACAACTACTTGGAGGGCACCGATCAGAATCAGGAACATGAAGTCTGGTTTCAGGATGCAGTGACTTTTCTCAATCAGCGACGCTATATCGAACCCTTCCATCCGGGTGGCATCGCAATCTATCGCCTTGGGGAGGAAGATCCTGCTGTCTGGGACGTACTCCGGATGAACCCATCATCGGCACCCAGTGACAAGGAGATCGCCACTCTTAGTGAGATTTCCTTAAATGAACTGATCGCCTCAACGGGAACCGGGGATTTCATTACCCTTGGCGATGATCCCCACCCGGGCGGGCGAAGCATCGAACTCAAGCCGGGCAAGGATGTTTTTGAGCGCTACAAGCGTTTCCCGATGCCTGAAAGCATCGTCCGACAAGGTGATCCGGGACCACATCAGGTTGCCCTTACCTTCGATGACGGTCCCGATCCGACCTGGACTCCAAAAATTCTCAAAATACTTAAGGACAAGCATGTTCCCGCAACGTTTTTTATCTTGGGAACTCAGGCTCAACACTACCCTGACCTTCTCGAGCGCATAGCCCGAGAGGGACACGAGGTGGGCAACCACACCTACACTCACCAGAACATCGCCGAGTCAAGCGACGAGCAGATCGAACTGGAGCTCAATGCAACGACCCGTCTGATTGAAGCCGTTACAGGTCACTCAACGGCTTACTTCCGACCGCCATTCGGCATCGACGGCACACCTACGCAACCGGGCGAGGTTCGTTCTCTACACGTAGTGAGGGATCTCGGCTATCTCACCGTCGCCGAGTCCATCGATCCGGATGACTGGGAACGCCCAGGCGCAGATGCAATCTTGGATCGTGTTAAACGCCAACGTGCGGCGGGGGGGGCGGTAATCCTGCTTCATGACGGTGGGGGCGATCGTTCGCAGACCGTGGCGGCCCTCCCCGGAATCATTGATTATCTTAAGGAAAGGGGTGACCTGCTGGTGCCGCTTTCCCGTATCATCAACCTCCCCAGCGAAACCGTGATGCCGACTCTTCGCGAGGAGGACCAACCGCTATCAACCCGTTATGTTTACGGGGGCTTCGCCTTCCTGCGCTTTCTGGAAAATACGGCCTGGACGCTCCTCATGGTGGTAACCCTGCTGGCGCTGCTGAGGGTGACTTTTTACTGTGCCTGCTCCTCCCGCCATCGCCGCTCGGAGAGGCTTAGTCCGCCTGAACCCCCCGTTAGCATGCCTCCGGTGAGCGTTCTGCTTGCTGCTTACAACGAGGAGCGCGTCATCGCCTCTACGATCCGGCATCTGCTGGACTCCGACTACCCGGATTCCATTGAAATCATTGTCGTGGATGACGGCTCAAAGGACCAGACCGCACAGGTAGTCGCGGAGATCAGCTCTTCTGAGCCAGGTGTGCATCTCGTACGTCAACCCAACGCCGGAAAGGCAGCCGCGCTTGGCAGGGCTCTCAATGAAGCAAGTTACAGCACACTCGTAATGATCGACGCTGACACGATGGTGGCCCCGGATGGGCTCAGAAAACTTGTCGCTCCACTCTCGGACCCCGCAGTGGGCGCCGTTTCCGGATACATCCGGGTTGGAAATACTGGCCACTGGCTTGGAAAGTTTCAGAACCTTGAGTACACAGGTGCTTTTGAGATCGACCGCCGGGCCCAGGATTTTCTGGGATGTATTGTTGTGGCACCGGGAGCTCTCAGCGCCTTTCGCAGGGAGGCGCTTGAAGATGCAGGACCGATCAGCAACGACACTCTCGCCGAGGATACCGACCTTACGCTGCAATTGCACCGTCGCGGCTGGAAAGTGGTTTTCGCACCGGGCGCCCATGCTGATACAGAGGCTCCCGAAAGCGTCAGGGCCTTGGTTTCACAGCGTTTCCGCTGGTCTTATGGAACACTCCAGTGCCTTTGGAAGCACAGAGAGGTTCTTTGTTCGCCAGGATCGGGGTGGCTTGGCTGGTTTGCTCTCCCCTCAGTGTGGATATTTCAGATTGCGGTTGTTGCCCTGACCCCGATCCTTGACATCATCGTTCTGTGGTCACTTTGGATGGGGCGGGGAATTGCCATCTGGCCCTACTTTCTAGCCTCCCTTCTCCTGGATGTGGTGCTTGCCTGCGCCGCTCTGATGCTTGCCCAGCGCAGTTTGCGTGAATCTTGGCTGGCGGTGCCGATGAGGCTTCTCTACCGCCCCCTACTCGGCTATGTCGTCTGGAAATGCATATTCAAGGCTCTTGGCGGGAGTTGGGTCCGCTGGTCCAAACTGGAACGCACCGCCTCGGCCATCCGACAGAAACAGTCAAGCGACACAATCCCTCCGGTTACACCTTGAAAAGTCAGGGACCTACCTCCCTGCAATATGATTTTACGATGCCCTCACGCTTCCTTCTACTTGTTGTTTTAATCGGAACACTGTCAGTACCGCTGTCGGGAACAACCCCTGCACCTGCCAGCTCCAAGCAGCTCGTAGTGCCGGAGAAAGGGGCTTATACCGGTGCTTACTGTGATTTTGGCGACGGCGAGGATGGGGTGACGAGGGAGGCCTTGGACCAATTTGAGGAGCTTACGGGCAAGCCCATGGCCATCGTTGCAATGGGATCCTTCTGGGGAAGGGGGGGCTTTCCATCCGAACAGGTCAATCTTATCGTCTCCTACGGTGCGACTCCCCTCCTCTACTGGTCACCATGGGATGTTCCATATGAGGAGAAGCATGGTCCTGATAAATTTTCCCTCACTGAAATCATCGCGGGGAAATGGGATGACTACATCGACCGCTGGGCCGATCAGGCGGCAAAGGTTCCGGGGCAGTTCTTCGTTTCCTTCGCCTGTGAGATGAACGGCACCTGGTTCCCCTGGTCGGGATGGTTTTATGGCAAGGGCCCCCGCGATCCCGTTCCTCCAAAGAAACCCGGCAGCCCCAGCCCCAGCCCCAGCCCTAGCCCCTCCTCGGCAGCTGTTGCCAAGCTGACTGGCTCTGACGACGGACCGGAGAACAGCTGGTTCGGAAAAGGAGATATCAAGAATCCCGCCACATGGGAGGGTCCTGAAACGTTCAAAAAAGCATGGAGACATGTCGTGGACCGCGTAAGAGCCCGTGGCGCGACCAACGTTCTTTGGGTCTTCCAGCCCAATAATTACTCCGACCCTCCGGGCTACATCTCCTGGAATCAACCCGCCGCTTACTACCCCGGACCAAATTATGTCGACTGGCTAGGACTGAGCGTTTACGGAAAGCAAACCAACAATCAGGAGGATGATCAGTGGTGTGGATTTGCAAGCCTCCTTGAGTGGCCATACGCGGAAATGTGCGCATTGGATCCCAAAAAGCCAATCATGCTGGCAGAGTGGGGGGTGGCCGAATCCCATCGGCCCAACGAAGACAAGGGCGCATGGATCGCGGAGGCTTTTGCCTCCATGAGCCGCAACCATCCAAGACTCAAGGCCGCGATTTTTTGGCATGAACGCTGGCAGAACACTGATGGCTCCTACAGTAACCTCAGGGTGAATTCTTCACGCGGTTCCCTCAAGTCTTACCGTGAAGGTGTGGCTAACCCGTTCTGGATAGGGCGCCCGATTTGGATAAATCAGTAGCCTCCCCTTTCGGAAGACGGGTGCTGTTTGTATGACCTCTTTTCATCAGTTTTGAAAAATCTTGGCGTAACCGCCCCCCGCTGTAATTCTCTTCTGTACGATTTTGACCGGAGTGAATTCCCCCAGTAGTCTTCAGGCATGCGTTTGATTTCCTACAAGGATCGTGGTTTTCATAAGACCGTTAAAGAGTTGAATCGTCAGGCTGAACCCTCAGCCGAAGTCCGCGAGACAGTTGCAGAAATCATCTCGGCTGTGCAAAGCGGCGGAGATGCGGCGCTCCTCGCATACGCGGAGAAGTTCGGGGGCCCAAAGTTAAAGGCGGCAAGGATCCGTGTCACGCCCGCGGAAATCAAAAAGGCTCGGGCCTCGTTGACCCCGGAGATTAAAAAGGCGCTGGCCGCATCAATCACGAATGTCTCCGCATTCGCCAAGAAGAGCCTTCGTAAGAACTGGTTCATGAAGAATGCGCAGGGAGCGACTGTCGGGGAACGCTTTGATCCTCTTCCAAGAGTCGGCCTCTATATCCCGGGGGGAACAGCCCCCCTGGTTTCCAGTGCGATTATGACCTGTGGTTTCGCCAAGGCGGCCGGCGTGCCAGAGATCGTGGCCGTAACTCCGGCGGCGGCTGACGGAACCGTGGCACCTGCGCTTCTTGCCGCACTCGATCTCTGCGGAGCGACTGAAGTGTATCGCGTGGGGGGGGCTCAGGCGATTGCCGCGCTCGCCTACGGCACCAAGTCAATCCGTCCCGTCTCGAAAATTTTTGGTCCCGGGAATGCCTATGTCGTCGAGGCCAAGCGCCAGGTCTTCGGGCGCGTCGGCGTCGACCTTTTGCCTGGCCCAAGCGAGGTGCTTGTGATTGCGGACTCAAAAGCAAATCCCGCCTGGATCGCTGCAGATCTGCTGGCGCAATCCGAACACGGTGCAGGAAGCGTGGTCGTGCTACTGAGCGATTCGGACAAGTTGATCAACGCGGTCGAGAGTGAGATTTCACGACAATCCTTGTTGTCGAGTCGGCCCGCTCATCTGGCTAAGGCCATCGCCAATGCGGTGATCATACGGGTCAGGGATCTGAATCAAGCCGTCGAGATCGCCAACGGATTCTCTGCAGAACACGTCTCACTCGCTTTAAGGAACCCTGAAGCCGTCGCCGCCAGATTAAATTCCTCAGGGGCTATCTTCCTGGGCGATATCTCCCCGGTTGCGGCGGGTGATTTCCTTGCGGGACCGAGCCACGAACTTCCTACCGGGGGCGCGGGCAAAGCATTCGCTGGTCTTACTGCCGAGCAATTCCAGCGTCGCACGAGCATTGTTCGTTATGACACAGCTTCTCTTAAAAAATCGCTCCCGTTCATCGAAACATTCTGCCGGATTGAGGGACTTGATGCCCACGGTCGCTCGGTCAGTCTTCGTGCCGGCCAATAGCCCCTCAGAAGACATTCTTTTCATGACATGATCTGGCGTTTTCGCGGACACGAGTTCGACCTTTCCGCCAGGAGTCTGATCGTAGGGATCCTCAATGCCACACCCGATTCCTTCTCCGATGGTGGTGCTTTTCTTGATCCCGAATCCGCTTGCGCCCATGGAATGAGTCTGCTCGCCGATGGAGCACAAATCCTCGATATCGGCGGGGAATCCACCCGTCCGGGAGCAATCCCTGTGACTGCTGAGGAGGAGATGAGCAGGATCGTTCCCGTCATCCGAAAATTGCGCGGAAAAACATCCGTCCCGATTTCCATAGACACCTCAAAGGCCGTGGTTGCGGAGGCAGCCTTGCGTGCCGGGGCAGACATCATTAACGACGTCACCGCCCTTCGGGGAGATCCAGGAATGCAGTCGCTTGCCAAAAAAAGCGAAGCCGGCCTGATCCTCATGCACATGCAGGGAAATCCAGAAACCATGCAACAAAATCCCTCTTACCCCAACGATGACGTTGTCGAATCGGTTGCAAAATTCCTTTCAGCGCGTCGTGATGCCGCCATAGGCTTCGGTGTGGACTCCGCCGCCATCATTCTCGACCCGGGACTCGGCTTCGGAAAAACCGTTGAGCACAACCTTGCCCTCATACGGAACCTGCCGAGACTCATCGATATTGGCTCTCCGATGATGATCGGACATTCGCGCAAATCCTTTCTGGGGAGCTTCGACAAAAAGGTCGGCGGAAAGCGTATCTGGCCAGGCGTTGCCGTGACCTGCCTCGCATGGCAACTTGGAGCACGCCTTTTTCGGGTTCATGACCCCCTACCCCATCTCGAGGCTCTTCGGATGACTGAAGCAGTCCTTCGGACATGAATTCAACCTCTTTCGCGCCATGATCGAGTCGCTTCACAACCCAATGGCGGTGCTGCGCGATTATTGGACCTCTGGTCTGGAGATCCTTATCCTGTCAGTGATTCTCTACCATGTGTATCTCTACTTGCGGGGCACCCACGGGGCACGCATCCTGATCGGCTTTGCCCTTGTATTCCTGGCGCTGACATTTATTTCCCAGGTTCTGGATTTAGCCGTCATGGGATGGTTGCTGCGAAGTCTGGCTGTGTTTCTTGCCATCGCTCTGGTCGTCATCTTTCAGCCGGAGTTACGCCGCTCCCTCAACGAAATCGGAAGTCATCGGTTTTTTACCACTGCACTGCAACGACGCGAGGCGATCGAGGAGATCACCGACCTAATCTTTGATCTTTCCAGCAAGGGTTATGGGGCGCTCATAGCTATAGAGAGGGATATCAGTCTCAAGTCGGTTGTCGAAAGCGGGGTCGTCCTCGACGCTGACTTTTCCAAGGAGCTGCTCCTAACAATCTTTCATCCCAAGACGGTTCTGCACGACGGGGGTGTTATCCTGAGCGGTGACCGCATTGTGGCTGCCGGATGCATCTTCCCGCTGACTCAGCGCGATGATCTCGACCGTTCAATTGGTCTCAGGCACCGCGCCGGTATGGGTCTTTCCGAGGAATCGGACACCATCGCCCTTGTCGTTTCCGAGGAGAGTGGACAAGTTTCGATTTGTCACTTGGGGGTAATCGAGCGCAACCTCAATGTCGAACGGTTCAGGAAGAGGTTGTCCCAGCTTCTCCTCCGCGAGGAACAACATGCAAAGTCTGCTGCTGCACAATTGGAAGGAGAAACTGGTCTGCCTGCTTCTGGCCGCGGCCCTGTGGTATCTCATTCACCAAAATCTGGGTCCGCTCCCCGATCGAGCCCAACACGCCACCAAGCCTGAATCCTATTCGGACAAGCCCTGGTCGGGCGGTTCAAAGAAAACCCGCTGAACGATCATGAGCGGAGGAAAACTTTTCGGAACCGATGGCATTCGCGGAACGGCGAACAAACATCCGGTGACTCCGGAAGTCGCCCTTCGGCTTGGGCGAGCGGCTGGTTTCCTGATGTCGCGTGATAAATCCAGCCGTGCATGCTTTGTAATCGGAAGGGACACTCGACGCTCTGGCCCTATGCTTGAGGCGGCACTTTGTGCGGGTTTAAACTCTGTCGGTGCGGATGTGCTTCTCGCAGGAGAAATTCCAACCCCCGCCGTGGCATTCCTTGTCAGAGACCAGAAAGCTGCGGGCGGCGTGGTTATCTCCGCATCGCACAATCCCTCCGATGACAACGGCCTCAAACTTTTTGCGGATGACGGCTACAAGCTCGACGACGCTCTCGAAGAACGGATCGAGGATCTCATCCTCTTGGATGAGATCGAAGGATTCCGCCCTGAGGGCGGGGCAGTCGGCTCAATCAGAAATCTACCCGACGCGGTTCATAGGTATGGAACATTCGCTAAGGCAAGTGTCCCAGGCATGTCGCTTCATGGACTCCACATCGCCGTGGATTGTGCGAACGGAGCCTCCTTTCAAACTACACCGGACGTCCTCCGGGAGCTAGGCGCCTCCCTCTCTCTATTCCACGCTGAGCCGGATGGTATGAATATCAATGCCGGCTGCGGCAGCACCCACCCCGAAGAAATCAGCCGAATCGTCAAGGAAACGGGGGCTCAAATCGGCATCTCTCATGACGGAGATGCCGACAGATTGGTGCTCTGTGACGAAACGGGTGCCATTCTTGACGGCGATGAAATCCTTGCCATGACTGCCATTGACGCCCTCGGTCGTGGGCTTCTCTCGGAAAAGACTCTGGTCGCAACCGTGATGAGTAACTTTGGTTTGGATGAATGTATCTCAGCGGCCGGTGGGAGGGTTCTCCGCACAGCCGTTGGTGATCGATACGTGGTCGAGGCAATGAGGAAGGGTGGATTTTCAATAGGAGGTGAGCAGAGCGGGCATCTGATTTTTCGAGATCACGGCACAACTGGTGACGGCCTTCTTGCCGCACTTCAAGTGTTGCGAATCATGACCGAATGCGGCCGTCCCTTGTCCGAACTTCGCCACTGCCTGAAAAAATTTCCCCAAGCCCAGCGCAATCTCCGCGTGAAGGAAAAGCCTTCGCTTGATTCGCTGGAAGACGTTGCAACACTAGTGAAGGAAACCGAGATGGCTCTCGCGGGCTCAGGCCGGGTGCTGTTGCGCTATTCAGGCACCGAACCTAAAGTGCGTCTGCTGATCGAGGGCCGGGATGAGTCCATGATCAATGACGCCGCAGACAGGATTGCGGCCGCCCTAACTGCCGCGATCGGAGCCTGATCGTTATGCGTGGAGGATCATCGACTTGATTTCAGGAGTCCTCGCCGCTTTTGCCCTGGGATTTGTGTATTTTCTCGGCGCCATACCGGCAGGAGTGGCCGCACATGCTCCTCTCTGGCTCGCTGCCCTGTCCGCCTGGGTCGGTTATTCCGCAGGTGGATTCGTCGTACTGGTTGCCGGGGAGCCGCTTCGTGCCTGGATCGTTCGCAAGCTGAAGATTGATCTCAAGCCTGATCCGTCAAAATTCTTCTGGAGAATCTGGAGCCGTTTCGGGCTTTGGGGGCTTGGACTGATCGCCCCTGTGACGATCGGTCCGCAAGCAACTGCGGCTATCGCTCTTGCCCTTGGAGAATCTCCTTCTCGGATCCAAGCCTCCATCTCGCTTGGTGTGCTTCCTTGGACTGTCGGGTTTGGCACCCTTGTCGCTTTGGGAGTTCAACTCGCAAAGTAGAGTATACCCCACAAAAAAATCTTTTTTTGCAAAGGTCGCGAACAACGTTACCTTTTAGATTATGGTTACTAAGCATATCCGTCACCTCTCAGCAGCTGGCGCCACGGCCTTTCTGCTGGTGATTGTTGCTATCACGCCCACCGCCCACGCCTACCCTTACGGAGGATGGGGAGGATACAGAGGGTGCTGGGGAGGTTACAGAGGCTGCTGGGGAGGATATGGCGGTTGGTATGGAACCGGCATCCCCAACGGATTGGGATGGACCATGTTTGGTCTTGGAGCAGCGGCTACCGTGGCCGCACCCGTCGTAGCAGCTTCCTATGCAGCACCTGTTTATGCAGCCCCCTATCCCGTTAACTACTATTACCAACCCGGTCCCCAGGCAGTGGCCGCGCCTCAATATTCCCAGGCGCCCCGCCAATCAGAACGCTCTTCACCGCCCAGCGGCACTCTTGAAAAGGCTCAGGAGAAGCTGAGCGGCCTGGGATACTACAAAGGATCTGTTGATGGTAACTACGGACCGGCCACCGGACAGGCTGTGCAACAGTTTCAAGCTGACAACGGCCTGCCCGTAACTGGCAGACTAGACTTGAAAACCCTCTCGAGCTTGGGAATTGCGATGTAAACGCAATTCAAGATTCTTTCCTTCCCGGCTAGGAAATACTCGTCTTGATCACATTTTTCTCGTTTAGGACGATCATGGAGGGTTTAAGCCGCCTTGCTTCTTCTGCATCGACCCAAGCATAAGACATGATGGTGAGGCGATCACCGATTTTTCCGAGATGCGCCGTCGCCCCGTTAAGTTCAATCACGCCCGATCCCCTGGCACCGTAGATCACATAGGTCTCGAAGCGCTCACCGTTTCCCATATTGCCGACCAAGATCCTTTCATAGGGAAGTAGACCCACCCTCTCGGCCAAATCAGAGGCGATCGTGAGGCTTCCCTCATAATCGTCGTCGGCTCCTGTGACAACCGCTCGGTGAATCTTGGATTTGAGTAGGCAGCATTGCATCGGAAGCCCTTTTTAATTAAGGCGACCAGCCCTCCCGCGCCAGTTTTTTTAGACAGCGAGGTTTTCGCCTACCAACTTTGCCGTCACTCCCGCCGGCACTTCATCGGAAATTTTGATATCTGTCTCGACTGTTTCCGGCTCCTCCAGCAGATCGCCCGTGATCGAAAAATACTGCAGCTTGAGTGAGCCGTTCATTTCCTCCACCAATGCCGTGCGGCTCTCGACCCAATCCCCTGTGTTGTAGTAATCCAAGCCTTTTACCTTTCGGATCGCGGCTGTGTGGATGTGCCCGCAAATAATTCCTTCCGCTCCCTCGTCGGAAGCAAATCGCACCATGGAATCCTCAAATCCCCCGATGAAATTGACGACATTCTTCACCTTGCTCTTCACATAGGCGCTCAGGGACCAATGCCCCCGACCGAAAATCCTTCGGAAAAAATTGACAGTCCCGTTAAGGCGCAGGAGAAGCCCATAGCCGATATCGCCCACATGGGCCAGCCAGCCCAGATTCTGCACAACCGTGTCGAGCTCGTGGCCGTGGGCGACCAAAAGCCGCCGCCCGTCCACCGTCAAGTGAACGGCCCGAGCCTGAATGTGCACATTCGCATAGTCTCCGGAGAAGTCGGCAATCCGCTCATCATGATTTCCGGGAATATAGATGATTTTGGTGCCCTTACGTCCCTTTCGCAGGATTTTTTGGATCACGTCGCTGTGTTCCTGAGTCCAGAAGACCCCGCGCTTCATAGCCCAGATGTCTATCAGGTCACCGACGACATAAAGTGTCTCGCAGTCGAACGTCCTTAAAAAGCCGAGTAGTGCAGAGGCTTGGCTACCCCTCGTCCCGAGGTGAACATCGGAAATCCAGACGCTGCGGTATTGGAGGGGTTCCGGTTGGACCACGGCTTTTTATCTAAGGTCCTAAAGCCTTATAGCCAAGATCCTCCATGTGACAGTTTCGTCACAAATCACTTTCGGTGACCCTCGCATGGATTGCCTAGGTTCTATCCCCGTGGCAATATCCCCGCGTGTCCGAATCCCCAGAACAAGTTTTTTTGGATGAGCCTCGATGGTATTGCGTAAAGACGAAACCGAAGCAGGAGGGGATCGCCTCGCGCCTTTTGCGCCGGGAGTTGGGTTTGGAGGTTTTCTGCCCCAAGATCCGCTTCAAGAGGGCTCGTTCAACCGGCATTGCCTGGGTTCTGGAGGCGATGTTTCCGGGGTATCTTTTTGCACGGTTCGTCTATCCAGAGCTATATCGCCGTATAGCAGCGACCTCCGGCGTGGCGAAGACGCTTTCCTTCGGGGGGAAACCTTGCGTTCTTGATGAATCCATTATTGCTGAGCTTCGCACCCATGTGTCCGACGGTGAAGTCGTGGAGATCGCCTCTTCGATCCATGAGGGGGAAGAAGTCAAGGTGGTCGAGGGGCCCTTCCTTGGTGTTAGGGCGTTAGTAACCCGCGTCATGCCAGCTCGTGAGAGGGTGGCGATCCTCATTAATATGCTCGGTCAGGAACGGGAGGTGGAGGTGGCCACCGAAGCGGTTCTTCCAGATATCCGTCACCCACTTGCGGAGAAATAGAGTGCCAGCCTGAGTTTATCTCATTACATGAAGCAGCCCCGGTTGGAAAACCTTCGATACTCGACAGAATTCGTGAAGTCAATCCATGCTTGAGTGATGAAAATTCTCGTGATTGGTTCGGGAGGTCGAGAGCATGCCCTGCTCTGGAAGCTTTCCCAAAGCCCCAGGGTGCAGGAGCTGCACTGTGCCCCAGGAAATGCCGGGACATTGCAACTCGCGAGGAACCATCCCGTTGATGCAAACGATCTGAAGGGTCTCGTTGCTCTCACCAAGAAGGAAGAGATCGGCCTGACAGTTGTTGGGCCGGACAATCCTCTTGCCGAGGGAATTGTCGACCTCTTTCAGCAGGAGGGTCTAAGGGTTTTCGGTCCTCGGGCATCAGCAGCCCGCCTTGAGTCCTCAAAGTCCTTTGCGAAGGAATTCATGATGCGTCATGGCATTCCGACTGCCCTCGCTCACACTTTTTCAAATAGCTCATCTGCGCTCGCCCACTGTGCTACAGCACAATATCCGCTTGTGATCAAAGCCGACGGACTTGCTTTGGGTAAGGGCGTAGTCATAGCCCAGACCAAGACGGAAGCCGAGGAAGCGATTCAACAGTCGATGGTTGAAAGGGTCTACGGGGATGCTGGGTCAACAATCCTTGTCGAGGAGTTCCTCACGGGGCCTGAATGCTCCATCCATGCCCTGATTGACGGTGGCAGTTCTCTTCTTTTTCCTGATGCCAAGGATCATAAGAGGGCTCTCAACGGTGACCAAGGCCTCAATACCGGGGGGATGGGGACAATCAGCCCCTCCGATGTCCTAGATGCCACCATGCAGAAAAGGGTGCAACGGGAAATCCTTGATCCCTTTATAAAGGGACTTTCAACCGATGGTCTTTTTTTTAGCGGAATGCTTTTTCCTGGTCTCATGATCACCTCGGAAGGGCCCAAGGTGCTGGAGTTCAATTGTCGTTTCGGTGATCCCGAAACCCAGGTGCTGATGCGTCGTCTAAAGAGTGATCTTCTGGATTTGATCGAGGCCACCATCGATGGAACCCTTTCCCAAGTCCAACCGGAATGGGACGATCGGGTTGCAATTTGTGTCGTCCTTGCATCAGGGGGCTATCCGGGACCGATCGAGAAGGGAAAGGTGATTGCCGGAATCGAGGCTGCATCATCCGATCCTGACGTGGTGATCTTTCATGCAGGTACTAGCTTCCATGAGAACCGTACGGTCACCAATGGCGGGCGTGTGCTCGGCATAACGGCTTTGGGTTGGACGCTGGAGGAAGCCCGCGGGAAAGCTTATGCGGCTGCCCAGAAGATAACGTTCGAGGGAAAGCAGATGCGCAGCGATATCGGGTTGTAGTTGCCCGTCCTCATTCGCCCGCTCCGTCAAGTCGGTGGCAACGGGGGATCGCCAGAGGCGATCCTGCCCCTTGAGAGGGAGAAGAAACTCATATGCCCATCTCCTCAGGCTCCATAGGATCATAAGTCCAGATGGGAACAAGGCCCCCCGCTGCTGGGAACTTCGAGTAATCATGTGGTGCTCTCTGTTTGAGAGCACCATGTAAGGCCCGCCCCTTTTAGGACTTGTACCGCAGGCGCTTCTTGTGCCGGTTCAGCTTCATGCGCTTGCGGCGCTTGTGCTTGGCAATTTTGGCTTTGCGTTTCTTTTTGATGGATCCCATCGTGCGGTTTTTTCGGGGCTGTAGAGAGGTCTTAGTAGACGACTTTGTTGAGGGGGTATTCGATGATGCCTTCGGCACCAAGTGACTTTAGTTGAGGGATGATTTCCCGGACGATTTTCTCGTCGATGATAGTCTCAACAGCCACCCAGTCGTTTTGGGCCAAAGGCGAAACGGTAGGATTGCGGAGAGCGGGAAGAGCCTCAAGAAGATTCTGCAATTTTGTCCGAGGAAGGTTCATTTTGAGCCCCACCTTGTCACGGGCGGTAAGAGCCCCGACGAGGAGAAGGGAGATGCGTTCCATCTTTTCTCTCTTCCATGCGTCGCCATAGGCCGTCTTATTGGAAATGAAGACGGGATAGGACTCGATGATCGTATCCAGAATGCGAAGCTTGTTGGCGCGCAGAGAGGAGCCGGTCTCGGTGATATCGACGATGGCATCCACCAAATCTGGAACCTTGACCTCGGTCGCCCCCCAGGAAAACTCGACCTCGGCCTGGATTCCGCGTTCTTTCAGGTAGCGGCGGGTGATGCCCACGCCTTCGGTGGCGATGCGCTTGCCCTCGAGATCCTCGGGTTTACGGATCGGCGAATCCTCCGGCACCACCAGCACCCAGCGGGTCGGTCGCGTGGTCGCCCGCGAATATGGCAATTCCGCCAAATCCACCAGATCCACCTCGTTTTCATAAGCCCAGTCGTAGCCGGTGATGCCGCAATCGAGAAACCCCTGGCCCACGTAGCGGCCGATCTCCTGGGCACGGATCAGATACAGGTCGAGTTCCGGGTCGTTCGAGCTCGGGCGCAGCCCGCGCGACGACACGTAAACTTCGTAGCCAGCCTTGGCCAGGAGTTCCAACGTGGGCTCCTGAAGGCTGCCTTTGGGAATCGCGAATTTGAGTGATCGGGTCGGGTCCGGCATGAGGGGCGGTGGTTTTAGCTCAAAATCCCCGAGAATCAAGCCGCGTTTTGCAAAATTTCCCGAAACCACGCAGCAGGCCGGATTATCCGCAGTTTGGTTGCCCCTGGTGATCTCCGAAAACGGGCTTGCGGTGATTTTCATCATTTTCATAGTCAACCAAGGGACAGACAAATCATCCCACCCGATTTTTCCCGGTTTTCCTATTTGCGAAAAGAGGTGTCGAAAAGAGGTTGCGCAAATCGCGGCTGGCGGTTACGAGTTTGCGCAGTGAGACGGTTGTTTTCGGGTGTTTTTTTCATGATTCCCGCGCTTGGATTAGCTGCGGACGATTGGCATACGTTCACGGGAGTGAATGGCCGTGAGATGGTCGCCAAGGTGCTGAGTGTGGAAGGCAACGCGGTGATGATCGAGCGCAAGGAGGATGGTCGGCGGTTGATGATCGAACTCGGCAATTTGAGCCAAAAAGACCTGATGTTTCTCAGGGGAGGCGGCAAATTGCCGGATTCGGCGAAAGCGGGGGCCGCATTGGGTTCCTTGCCGGTCGCGGTTCCGGTCGCCGGGAAAATCATCGGCAACGCCCTGTATCCCCGGACCCGGGATGAGATCCGCGACGGCATCCGCGAGATCGAAAAACGACCGAAACCCGCCGACGTGAGCAAGGGACTCCACAAGGCGGCCCAGCAACTCAACATCTTCCGTTTCCTCTGTGGAGTCCCATCGGAAGTGATCGCCGATCCGGAATACTCCAAGAGCGCGACCGAGGCCGCCATCGCCTGCAAGCAGAACGGCGGCCTCTCCCACGCCTTGGGCCATTCCACCGACCGCTGCAATCTGTCATCCATCGGCGATTTCGTCGCCAGCGTCGCCCAATACATGGCCGACTCCGGCGATAATAACCGCGACGCCCGCGGCCACCGTGCCTGGTGCCTCAACCCGTCCATGGGCAAAGTCGGATTCGGCTCGGCCGGCGGCAGTTACTCCGCCATGTGGTGCATGGATGGCAGCGGCCACTCCATCACTGGCTCCTGGGCGTACCCCGGCAAAGGATTGTTTCCGATAGAATATGTTCGTGGCAACGCCTGGTCGGTTTACGGCACCCGCGTCAAAGGCCCTGCCGACAAGATCCAAGTCGAGGTGTTCAAACTCCCGAAACGCCCTGAGCAACCGTACGGTGCCAACGACATCATCCCCGGCCACTTGTGCAAGGTCACCCATGTTTCCACCGGCATGAACAACGCCATCAACTTCGAACACGAGGATTCCAACAAACGCGGCATCTATTGGGTCCGCATCAGCGAGGACCACAACAGCGACGGCTATCTCGTCGAGTTATACTGAGCGCTTGCCCAGGGAACCGGTTTCCGGAAGGACCCGTCACACGATCAGGTGAGCGGGTGGAAAACTCCGGTGCCCGGTGAGTGTTCCATGTTGATGGAACTTGATCGGTTTGCGCCCCAATCCGCGGAAAACAAGAAATGAGAGCGGGGGTTCGTGTGCCGCAATTCAAAGGAAGATCCTGCAATCTCCACATTTTACCATCAATTTACGGACCTCTGCCGCGGTTCACGCCAGGATGTCCTCGCCCGGCAGGTCAAGGCGGGACATCCCGCGTTAAAACGGCCGACTTTCCAAGATTTCCTTCCTTCAAGTGTCTCATCCAAAGGAACGAATCCATGAAACGAATCCTCACCACCGTCAAAACACCTCGAAGAAGCAAGTCCGTTGAGGAAATATGGAGACGGCAAACCCTTGTTGGATACCTCTGCGGGTGTGCCGGGTATCAGCGAAGTGGCGATGTGGAAGGTCGGTGACGGGATTCTGATCATCGTGCACAGCTTCAGCGCGGGTATAATCATGGACATCAGCTACGTGATCATGAACGGGAAGGACAAGGAACGGACGACCCTTCAAGTCAAGGAGTTCAACCCAACCACGGGCGATATGACCATCGTCGTGCCCTTTCCATGAAATCGACCGTTGAATGGTCCAATCAAACGACAGCCAGATGAAAGCCGATCCCAAGCATCTGTTGCCCTTGCTCCTCAGTGTGGCATTCACCGGACAAGTCGCGGCCGAGGGCACTCCCGATGTCATCGATAAAATCCGCGCCGTGATCCCGGCTGGCTGGGAAGTGGGGCGACAAGCGGGCACTTCTAACGTCACCGTCACCCGGAAAGCCGCCATCCCGCCGGGCGATCTGGCGTTCGAACCGATCCCCTGTAGTCCGGCGTTCGGCGAGGGCAGTGAGGGCCACGCCAAGACGAATGGCATCCGGGTTTGGTTCACCCTCGAACCGGTACCGGTATTCGGCGAGCGGTTTCAGACGGATTGACGTTTTCCCATTCGACTCACGTTGTTCGACCCAATCCGGTCCGAAGCGGGCGAGGTATTTTTCCAGCACCACGCCGCCGCCGTGTTGCGGGGTCGCGCCAGTCCCCTCCTTCGGCGGTTTGAGATCCAACCACCGTTGGCCCTCCTGAAGCACGTTGTGATCCGAAATCCCCAGGAACTGATAGCCGTTGCGCTGGTACCAATCGGCGATCATTTCCGGATAATCATCGCCGTCGCTCCACAGCGAATGCGTGTGCAGATTGCCTTTGAACCACCGTGCTTCGTTGCCCTGCATGGGTGACGAAACGGCTTCGCCGCGACAGGGAGACGGCACCAGCATGAGGGTCCATGTCACGAGAAATGCGCCAGACAAGCTGGCGGACCATGCGAAAGCGCGGATATTCGATAAACAGGTAATCGCCGGGATCATGGATGACGAGCATAGTCCTCCGGCCCGTATTGCCAAGCGGATTGTTGCTGACTGCAACCACGGATTGACAACCGCCGCTGATGTTGTTAGCTTGGCGCTCGATGAGCGGAGATCCCACGGCACGGCGTCCTATGAAATCGCGCGGCACGGCCTGGGCCGGGTTCTTCACGCACCACATGCTCAAGCTAGGTCTGAGGCCGAACACGGTTTCCTTGCTTAGCCTGGTTTGCGCCGCGGTGGCCGGTGCTTCCGCAGTGTGGACGGCACGCTCGGAATCCGCATGGGTTTTCTGGTTCATTGCCGCCGCAGGCATTCAACTGCGCCTGTTCTGTAACATGATGGACGGCTTGCTCGCAGTCGAAGGCGGGCTGAAATCGGCCACCGGCGAACTGTACAATGAAATTCCCGACCGCATTTCCGATGCCTGGATTCTGGTGCCCCTCGGTTACGCCGGCGGCACGGGTCTGAGCATCGCGCTGGGCTGGACGGCGGCCTGCGGCGCATTGTTCACCGCGTATGTGCGTGCGCTGGGTGCCGTGCAAACCGCCCGGCATGATTTCAGCGGGCCGATGGCGAAGCCCCACCGCATGGCTACCGCCACGGTCGGATGCCTGGGCATGATGATCCTGGATGTGTCACATCTCCGGTTGCCGCTACTCCTGTGGACGCTCATTGTCATCAATGCCGGCATCCTTATCACCGGCTGGCGGCGTGTCAGCCATCTCGCCTCCACTCTGAACCAACAATCGAAACCATGAACACACGACTTCAATTCACTACCGACGACGGGCTGTCACTGCATTACAAAACCTGGAACGGGCAGGGGACCTCCCGCGCGCTGGTGTTGCTGCATCGCGGGCATGAGCATGCGGATCGCTGGGACACGGTGATTCCCGGCCTCACGATGCCGGACACGGCCATCTATGCGTGGGAAGCGCGCGGACATGGCCAATCAGAGGGCCGGCGTGGGCATGCGCCGGGATTCATGCAGTATGTGCGGGATCTTGATATGTTTGTCCGCCATTTGCAAAAGACTCACGGGTTGGTGCCGGAACGCACCGTGGTGGTGGCGCACAGCGTGGGCGGAGTCGTGGCGGCAACTTGGGTTCATGATTTCGCACCGCGCATCGCGGGCCTGGTGCTGGCGGTTCCGGCACTGGAGGTGAATCTGATGATACCGGGCGCTCTAACGGGCATCCGTCTGATGCAAAAGCTGAAATCCGCCGCCACGATCAAGAGTTATGTGCGCGGCTCATGGCTGACACGCGATGCCGCGGCTGCGGCGGCCTATGACGCGGATCCATTGATATCGAAAGACATCTCGGCCAAGATCCTCGTCGATCTCTTCGACACATCCCGGCGCGTCATCGGTGACGCGGGTGTCATGGACCGACCGTTGCTCCTGTTTTCCGCCGGCGCGGACCAGGTGGTGAAAAACCGGGCGATTGACGAACTCTACATGAACTATGGCTGCGAACAGAAAACCCATATCACGCTCAAAGGCGCGCACCATGCCATCTTCCACGATCTCTGCCGCGACGACGTGACCGGAGCGATCCGGCGGTTCGCGGACCGCTGCATTACGAATTTCACGCCCCCGCAGCTGGAGGCCGATCTAACACACCCGGCGACGAATGCGGAGTATGCGAACCTGAGAAAGCCGCTGCCCGCGCCATCGCTGCGGGGATTGTCGGTCATTCTGCAACGCGCGGCCCTCGGCACGACCGGCAAACTCAGCCAAGGCATCCGCATCGGCCACGCGACGGGCTTCGATTCGGGCGAGTCGCTTGATTATGTCTATCAGAACAAGCCGCGCGGCGATTGGCTCGTCGGCAAGGTGATTGACTACTTTTACCTCAACGCGATTGGCTGGCGTGGCATCCGCCAGCGGCGCGCGTGCATGAATCAGGCGTTGCGTTTCGCGCTGGAACAAATCCGCGCGGCTGACATGCCGTTGCAACTCATGGACATTGCTGGGGGTGCCGGACGCTATTTGCTGGATGTGCTGGAGGATGCGGAATGCGGCGCGGGTTTGAAGATCCTGTGCCGCGATTGGAGCGAATCCGCATTGGCGACAGGCCGCGCGGCCGCGGAGCGGATGGGACTGGGCGAGCGCATCACCTATCTTCGTGGCGACGCCTTTGATGAATCCTCGCTCGCGGATGTGGAGCCGAAACCATCCGTGGCGGTCGTTTCCGGGCTGTATGAGTTGTTTCCTGAGAATGACAAACTCCAGCGCTCGCTGCGCGGGTTATTCCGCGCCGTGAACGCTGGCGGCTGGATCATCTATACCTGCCAACCGTGGCATCCGCAGGTGGAAATGATCGCCCGCACTCTCACAAATCGCGATGGCGAGTTCTGGGTCATGCGCCGCCGTCCGCAGGGTGAGATGGACGCGCTCGTCGGGCAGGCCGGCTTCAGGAAGGAGAAGCAGTGGATCGATGACTTCGGCATCTTCACCGTCAGCATCGCACGCAAACCCGTGGCATGAACTGCGCCCAACGCGATCCCGGCCTGCTCTGGCCGGCTCTTTGGCGGCTGGCGTTGGCCGGAGCGACATTCGTGTTCGTTTACAGCGCGTGCAATCGCATCACCGCGATGCGTGGCAATGTGCCTTCGCTGATGTTCGCGTGGGAGCGGCACATCCCGTTCGTCAGGGAGATGGTGGTGCCGTATTGGTCGCTTGATCTGTTTTTCTGCGGTGCGTTCCTGATATGCGGGAGCAAGCTGGAGCTGAACCTGCTGACAAAACGCCTCCTTGCGGTTACCGTGGCCAGCGGTGTGTGTTTTCTGCTTTTTCCACTGAAGATGGCGCTGTCCAGGCCCGAGCCGGTGGGTTGGACCGCGCCATTGTTTCACGCGCTCTATCACAATGACATGCCATACAACCTAGCGCCCTCGCTACACATCAGCCTGCGATCACTGGTGTGGGTGTTTTACGGCGCGCGTCTAACAGGACTGCCGCGCACGGTGGTGAAGTTATGGTTCATACTCATCGGCGCCTCCACACTGCTGGTGTGGCAGCATCACGTCGTTGATGTCGCCGGCGGTTTTGTCATGGGCTGGGTCATTGCCGCCTTGATTCCCGATCCGAGGCAAATGGGAACGTGCAATCCCTCGCGCCAACATGCGCTACGTTATGGCATCGGTTGCGCGGCATGCGCGGCGTTGGGATTCGTGTCGGTCTTCTTCGTGTGGCCCGCAGTGGCGTGCGGCATCATGGCACTGGCATACGCCACGGGCCGGTCGCGGCTGTTAGGAAAAGAGAATGGCACGTTGTCGCCCTCCGCCGAGTGGTGCCTGCTGCCCGTGCTGATCGTGACGGCCTGGATCCAACGCCGATGGCTCAGGCGGCAGCCCGCATGGCATGAAGTCACGCCCGGGGTGATGTTCGGCCGCAAAGTCACTGCGGGGGAGGCGGCCGTGCTTGTCGGCGGAGGGGAACTCGCGGTGCTCGATCTCACCGCGGAATCGAACGCGCCGGTGGCATTCCGCGAGCACGCCCACTATCACAATCTGCCGCTGCTCGACCTCGTTCCGCTTCAACCTGGGCACATCGGCGCCGCACTCGAACTCATTCGCGACGAGCGGGCCCATCAGCGCCGGGTTTTCATCCACTGCCAGCTTGGCCTGCAGCGTTCCGCGCTGATTGCCGCACACTGGCTGGTGGAATGCCGTGAGGCCACCGATCTGGAGGCCGCAAAACACCGGATCCGCACCTTGGAACCCGCCGTGATCATTTAGAGCGGATTCCGCAATGGAATGTTACCATGAGTCCGTACGGAACGGTTGCGCGGGCAGGCCGTCCTGATTGAACAGGTTGGCCCATGGAAACGACTTGCTCCATGCGTAGCGCACTGCGGTGGGATGTGCCACGGCCGTATTGGAAACCACAACCGTGTTGCCTTCGATTTTGGCATCGGCCCAGATGAATTTCTTGTCCTCGCCGGCGATCATGAATCCTTGCAGGGCGTCGCCGTTCTTGAATGCGAGTCCTTTGCCGGTGTGGGTGAACTTGAGCGTGACCTTGCCGCCGTCGATCGCGTGGCTCGCATAAAGCGGTCCAAGATATTCGTTCATTTTCCCATAGGCGGTGGCCAGCGCGACCTGCACCGCGCGGGCACCGTAGCCGGATTTGATAAGCGGATGAACGCCCTGCCCGAGGTCGCTGCTGGTAACCATGTGGGTGTTAGGATACTTCATGATTCGCACGAAGGCTTCATGCGAATAGTCAGCCCCCGGACTGCCGGGAATCATCCCGGGGAGCGCCGCGAATTTTTCCGCCTGCACGTTCATCGGCAGCGAGTAGTCGAACGCGCAACCGCCACCGCTCGGTTTCTCGACATAGAGAAACGGAAAATCGCCCTGGCCCCAGGCCTTGCGCCAACCGCCGATGAGCGCACCCATGAGCGTGACCTGGTCCACGCCGAGGATGTTCGTGCCGCTCTCGCCCTGGTCCCACAGCACGCCCTTGATGGCATAGCCGACGTAGGGCCGGATGTGCGCATCAAACAATTGGCCGATCTTGCCGGTGCCGGCATCACCGGGTTTACCAACCGGCCTCGGCGCGCGCGGTTCGGCAGGCGGTTTCTTGCCGTCGGGCGGCGGAGTTTTGTCCAGCGCCTGCCAGGCGGCGTGATCCGTCTCGAACTTCGCCTTGTCCTTTTCATATTTATCTAACAAAGCGGCATATTCGGGGCCTGCGGCGAACTTTCTGACGGCCTCAGCGCAGGGGGTGTTGCTACGATACATTTCCTCGCTGAGCCAGAAACCCGAAGGCGTGCCGCCGACCGCGCCGACCATCAATCCGACGGGCACATCCAGTTCTTTCTGCAACGGAAAGCCGAATGAGAAAAGCAGCGCGCTGAAATCGGCGATGTTGGCGGGGGTGGCTTGCTGCCAGACATCCTTTTCCCCTTTTTTCATCAGGCGGATTCGAGGGCAATCCACGTTGGCCGCCGCGGCGAGTACCGGATCCTTGGCCTGATACGTGGAGACACCCATGTCCATGTTCGATTGGCCGGAACCGATCCACACATCGCCCACCAGCACGTCGTCGATCTTCCTGTCACCGATTGTCAGCACATCGGGGCCGCCGGCCGCGAGCGCGTCGAGCATTACGCGCCACTTGCCATCCTGGCCGGCGGTGGCGGACTTCGTCTGGTCGCGGAACTTCACGGTGACCGTCTCGCCCGGGCCGGCAGTTCCATACACCGGCACGGCCATGCCGCGTTGCAACACCATGTGCGGGGTGAAAACCTTCGGAAGTTCGGTGCCAGCATATAACGGCATGGCAAGAGTCACGGTGGCGAGACAACAGGTGAGTATCTTCATGATTGCAATCCTACGCGCGTCACCTCGGAGATATTTCACCCGCTGATTACCGACCACTGATTACTGATTACTTCCTCGGCCTTGAATTGACAGCGAATGGACCTGGAATTCCGGAAAATGGCATGGCACTCTTCAGGGCCAACGGTCCGATCTACGAAAGCCCAGGGCGTTGCCCCGGGTCTAACGGATGTGGTGGAATTCGGAGCCCTGAAAGGGCGGTCCAATTGCGTCCACCCACGTTTGGGCCGCCCTTTCAGGGTTCGATTTCTTATACACAAATCGTGGGGCATGATTTCCCTCATGATATTGACCGAGTGTTGGACTTCCTCGGTCGCGGAGCGACCCTGCGAAGGTAGCCGTGGGTTTCAACCCACGGTTTTACGGACGGGAGGTTATTGCGTCGCGGCGCGACGCTTGATGGAGCGGCTCCGGATCGTAGTCTCCGGTTTCAAGCGTCGCTCCGCGACGCAAGCGCATTTGGATGATGCCAACCGTGGGTTGAACGAACCGCTTGTGGACATGATATCTATCAAACATTATTGTGAACTTAAAGGACCCGAGGCACCGTTGGGGCGCGTCGGTCACACCGTGAGATAGACGGCCTCGGCCAACAACTCACCATCGAAGCACCTATTACGGGTCATTTCACGGTTCTTGCGGGCCGGGCGCGAGCGGCGGGCCCGGCACGGCGCGCGGGCGTCCTTTGACGAGGTCGGGGCCGCTGGGTTGTTCGATCATTCCGGTGATGCCCCAATCCGCCGCGCGTTTGGCGTACTCAGCGAACAAGGCCTGGAGGTTGGCATTGGCGATGAATTCGGGATGCTCGACGAGCACATCATAAGGCCCGGCGCGACTGAAGATTTTGGTCATGATGGGCACCAAATCCAGAATGAAGAGCGTGCCGAAGATGACAAGGAACTGGAACAATCCGGCGATCCATTTCTTGTCTTTCTCGCCCGGCTCCAAGGGATCGGCGTCCGGTGAGGGGACGAAGATCACATGGTAGAGGCCGATGGTTTCCTCCATCGGATCGAGCACGCCGTTCATTTTGCGCTCGATGCGCTGGATTTGCGGCAGGTAGCGCTCGTCGTGGCGTTTGGCGTTGCTGGCGTGGGCGGTTTCCAAGGTGGCCGTCTGTTCGGCCAGCCGCTTGAGGCGCTCCGGATACTCGGTTTCCACGGCGGCGATTTCAGCGTTGAGTTTTGCCAGGCGCTCCTTGCGCAAGTGTTCCGCTTCCTTGGCCTCTTCGATGTAGGCTTCGCGTTTACCCACGAGTCCGTCGATAAAGGCGTTGCGGTCCGCCAGGCGAGCTGCGGCGAGTTGCTTGTCGCTGGTGATGAGCGCTGTGAGTTGGGCGTTGAGCGCCAATTTCAGGCTCTTGATATCCACGCTGATACCGAGGTCGCGCTCCTTCATGTCCTTGGTTCTGGGACCGACACCGGACTTTTTCGGTTCGGGATAGAATTCATTCGGCTGCCCGGCGGTTTCCCGCGCGATGGCCTCCACCAGCCGACCGTGCAAATCCTGCTTCTCTTCAAGTTCCGCCTTGGTCTTGGTTTTGGTTTCCTTTTGTGCCTCAATAGCCGCCAGCACGTTGCGCGTCTCGCCGCTTGCGGGTGCCACGAAATCAGCGTCGGCCGCCTTCGTGCGTTCCTCTTCCGTCCGCTTGTCCGCTTCGTCTTCCGGGCTGAGACCGACCTTTTCCAAGGCCGGCAGTTGGGCCGCGAGGGCCTCGCGCTGGGTCGTGTAATTGGCCACGATTTGCTTGCGGGCGGCGGATTCGTCCTCGTGGATTTTCTGCAGTTCGTTGCCCAGTTCCACGCGTTTGAGCGACTCTTCCTCGGAGAGTGAATTGAGTTTCCCCTGCAACTCGGTTTGCATGCGATACTTGATCGCCGGGCGGTACTGGTCCAGGCAGAACGGGAAGCCGATGGCCACGCTGATGACC
>Ga0118677_10002121_pt1 | contig 40591 bp, 30 predicted proteins | sample AliMusrvi5mmetaG_FD_86154 | JGI IMG/M metagenome (GOLD analysis project Ga0118677, IMG submission 86154) | reverse complement strand
GTCGGGGCCTTGGCTACAGGAATAGCGGCGCGGCATAGGCGTCGGGGGTGGCGGGGAGCCCACAGGCGGCGGTGCGCGGGAGTGTCGATGTAAACGGCATGGGTCTGGATATGCCCGGCCAGGGCCAGCGTCAACCTTCCTGCTGCTGCGCAGGGCGCGGGCTCACTGCTGCTTCGACAGCCAGCCCTTGCGCCGGAAGAACAGCACCATGCCCGCCACCGTGCAGGCCATGACCCCGAGCACCACGAAGTAGCCGTACTGGGTCTCCAGCTCCGGCATGTGGCGGAAGTTCATGCCGTAGAGCGAGGCCAGAAAGCTCAAGGGAATGAAGATGGTGGAGATCATGGTCAGCACCTTCATGGTCTCGTTGAGCTTCAGGCTCACGTTTGAGAGGTACAGCTCGATCATGCCCGAGAGCATGTCGCGGAAGGTCTCCACCGTGTCCATGACCTGGATGGTGTGGTCGTAGAGGTCGCGCAGGTAGACGATGGTGGAGTCCTCGATAAGGGGCGGGCCGTTCTTGTCCAGCCGGGCCAGCACCTCGCGCAGGGGCCAGATGAAGCGGCGCAGGAACAGGGCCTCGCGCCGCAGGCCGTGGATGGTCTCCAGCTCTTCCGGGGTGGGCGCAGCCAGAAGCGCCTCCTCCACCTCCTCGATGTCTTCGCCCATGCGCTCCAGCACCACGAAGTAGTTGTCCACCACGGCGTCGATGAGGGCGTACATGAGGTAGTCCGGCCCGCTCCTGGCCAGCTTGCCGTTGCCGGCCAAGAGGCGTTTGCGCACCTCGCCGAACACGTCGCCGCCGCCCTTTTCCTGGAAGGTCAGCAAGGTATTCTCCATGAGTACGAAGCAGACCTGCTCGTCCTCGATGGTGCGCTCGTCCTCGTTGTAGCGCAGCATCTTGAGCACCACGAAGAGCGCTCCGTCCAGTTCGTCCAGCTTGGGCCGCTGGCCGGTGTGGGCGATGTCCTCCAGCACCAGCGGGTGCAGCCGGAAGATCTCCCCCAGCCGCGTCAGGTATTCCGGGTCGTGCAGACCGTCCATGTTGAGCCAGGTCAGGCCCGGCGCGTCCACAAAAGCGGCGCAGGCCTCGGCGCTGGCCGGTCTTGTCTGGCGCACGCCGTCCTCGCCTGCGTGGATGACCTCCATGGTCACGGGTTTGGTCTGCTTCCGGCCCACGTAGGTGACGGTGCCGGGGGGCTGGTCCTTTTTGCTGATGCGGCGGTGCAGGGATTCGAACATGGCTGGCCTCCTGATGGTGCGCGCGGTCGGGGCTGGCTGCGGGCCCCTTGGCGAGCATAGCCGGGATGCGCGGGCGCGTACAGGGGGGGCTTGGGGCAGGCGAAGGGGAGAAAGCGTCCGGGGCGGCGGCGTCGCGCCAGGAAAAAGCCCCGGCCCGGTGGTGGGGCTGTTCAGGCCGCCCGCGAAGCCGAGCGTGGCGTGGCGCAACACCCCTTGAAACCCCTGAAGGGGGCGAAGGGGGCGTATTGCGTGGCCTGTACAATACGCCCGTCCGCAGTGGCAAGGGCCAGCGGCGTTCCGTTCTGACTGCAGAGGATCAGGTAGTGCTTGCGCCGGGCCAAGAACCCAGCTCAGGTCGCTCATGCTTTCGCACAAGCCGAACGGGCTGCTCCAGCACCTGCTGAAACAGCCCTTCCGGCCCGATGGGGAGTCCACGGGGCCGTCATGTGCCTTGAAGAGGCCTCTGGGCGGGGTGCGGGGGCAAGGCCCCTGTGCTCATCAGGTGCCGGTGGCGACGGCCGCTTCCTTGGCCAGGGAGAGGGCGGTCTTGACGCGTGCGCTGAAGCTCTCCGGCGTGTCCAGGGTCTCGGCCTGGGCCGCGCCCACGGTCACGCCGATGCGCGCCCCATGGCTGAAGGCGTGCCGGGCCACCAGCTCGCGCAGCTTGACGGCGAAGATTCCGGCCTTGTCCGCGCCGATGCCTTCGGCCAGGATGAGGAAGCGCCCGCTGCGCCAGCGGAAGATGCAGTCGGCCTTGCGGATGTGCTGCTTGAGCAGCTGGGCCAGCTCGTAGAGCACCTGGTCGCCCAGCTCGTAGCCCAGGGACTCGTTCACGGCGCGGAAGCCGTCCACGTCGACCATGATGCCCGAGAAGCTGTTGCCGTAGCGCTTCAGGCCCTCCAGCTCGCGCACGATCATGTGGTCAAAGGCCATGCGGTTCAGCACCTTGGTCAGCTCGTCGAGGTGGCAGTGCTGGTCCAGGGATTCCTTGAGCTGGGCGATCTCCAGGGAGTTGTCGCGCACGGGCTTGAGCAGCCCGGCGAAGACCAGCACGGCCTGGGCCGCCAGCAGGACCACGCCAAGGAGCATGGCCCCGTATGTCTCCTTGATGAGGCCGGGGGCGTGGGTGGGGTGGTCGGTCAAGAGCTGGTAGGACACGAAGAACTCGCACAGAAGCACGCCGAAGATGGCCGCCAGGCTGGCGGAGTAGAGCAGGGCTATGGCCCTGCCGGGCAGTGACCTGCGCGTCCGGCGCGCTTCGGGCTGTTCATCCTTTTCATCCATGGCTGCCCCTCGTGTCTGCTCAGGGTTGGGTCGCGTAGCGCAGCTCGCCCTGATTGTCGCGCATGCGCAGCTCGATGAAGAAGTTGTTCCAGGTCCAGCCGTAGCGGTCGCCCATCTGTCGGCCCGGTCCGTAGAGTTCGATCAGGTGGTCCTTGAGCAGGAAGAAGTTGTCCTGGCCCTCGAAGACGATGCCCACGCCCGCGAGCTTGCCCTTGGGGAAGTAGTAGGCCACGGAGCGCAGCTCGGCCTGGCCCAGGCGCAGGAGCTCGTCGGAGCGGAAGTAGGTTCCGGGCAGGGTCACGGGTTTGGTCACGGGCAAAAGCCCGCTCTGGTTGGACAGGTCCGCGCCCCAGGCCATGCCCCGGAAGTCCACGGGCGCGGGCCTTTGGGCGAAGGTCAGGTCGGGCCGTGCGGTCCGTTGCCTGATTACGGGCCGCTGGGTGAAGGCGGGCGGGGTGTCCATGTTGGCCGGGGCCTTGGTCCCGGCCGGGGGCTCGGGGATGGCGGGCGCCTGCGCGGGCAGGTCGGCCGGGGCCTGGCCGACCACGGCAGGGTCCACGCCGGGGTCCAGGGCAGGGGTCTGGGACGGCTGGGCAAAGCCGACAGCGGCGAGGACAAGGACGAAAATCACCGTCAAGGGGGGGACGGCCAGGGCGCAGCGCATGGAGCCTCCAGGCAAAGGTGTGCATCTGTCCACCATCTTGTCCCGACTGGGCCGGGAAATCAAGACCTGACAGCACACTATTTGCCCCGTCGCCTTCCGCGCGGCTGCGTGGGTCAGAGGCGTGGGGTCAGAGGTACAGGGCCTCTGCCCCGGTGCAGGCCAGGGCCGCCTCGCGGGTTTCCATGAGCATGCGGCCCAGGTGCATCAGCCTGCGGCCAGAGCTGATGTCCTCCAACAGGCGCTTTTCCCGCGCCAGGCACAGGGCCAGCCGGTAGGGGCGCGGATGGAAGGGGTCTGTGGCCTCGTAGACGCGGTACATCTCGGTGGGCAGCGTGTGTTGGGGCTGGGGGGCGAGCTGGACGTTCATGGCGTGCTCCTTGATGGAGAGAATGCAGCAATTTCTGTGCCCGTGGGCTGAAGTGTTGGCGCGGCGGTTGGTTGCCGCGCGGGCGGGGACAATGCGCCGGATAACGTGCGCAAAAAAAGACCCCCTGGACTGCTCCAGGGGGCCATGCGGGTCGATAAAGGGTGTGCTAGATCTGCTGGGACAGGCTCTGGATGACCCAGATGACGCGACCGATGGTGCGGGCGGACATCTCGGCGGCGGGCACGTGCAGGTCGGCGTGGGCCTTGTCCTCGGCCTTGAGCACGAACTGGCCGTCCTGGTAGTACACGCGGCGGATGAGCAGACCCTGGTGCGGGAAGTGCACCGCGCACAGGTCGCCGTCCGGGTGCTGGCGCTGGTCCTGGTCCACGCCGACAAAGGCGCCGCGCAGGACAATGGGCTCCATGCCTGCGGAGTCCACGCGCAAGACCTGCATGTTCGGGCGGAAGAAGGTCTCCGGGATGGTCAGGTCCTCCACCGGCAGGGGCTGCCAGGTGGCGGGGTCGGTCCCGGCGCCGGCCATGGATGAGACAGGGACGACGCGGCCGCGCGCGTGGGTGCGGCCATAGGCCGCCGGGGTCTCCCGCAGGAGATTCTCGGCGCTGACCTGGCCCTTGGCCGCATTCAGGTACACAGGTTCGTGGCCGTCGGAAAGCCAGTTGGGGTTCAAGCCATGGCTGCGGTACAGCTTCAAAAACCAGTCGGACGGGACGGAGCAGCGCCTCTTGGCGTCTGAAATGCTGGACTGGCGGACCTCCAGGACATCAGCGAGCTGAACCTGGGTCCGTGCGCCAGTGGCTTTCTTGATGCGATCCATCGCCTCCTCGAACCACTGTTCAAGGCGCTCATCGCATTTTTTCTTGAGCTTTGCCATCGTAAAACCTCCATATTGTTCTGCCGATATCGTTTGGCAGTAAATCAGATTGCTTTAGTAATACGTGCAACCACGAAACTTGCTGAGCTAATAATAAGTACAAGCCGTCGTCGGCGTCAAGCATAAACGTAGAAACAAATTCTTATGCCTGGCGAGTGCTAATAAGACTGTTCTGCTGCATATTCGTAGTGTATGTTTGAACGGTTAGAATGGTGGAGGTCATTTATATCATTCTGCCTTCCTGTCAATACGTGGTATTCAAAACTAAGTAGGCCGGTTGTGCAGTAGCCTTCACCAATCGACTCTGGCTACGCCAGGGTTTCTGGCCGTATTCATCAGCAAATGCTGCAAGATGCGAGAAACCAGGGGGGGCCGGGTTGCGGGTGGTTGTGGGCGTCTTCCCCACTGGGACGTGTTGTGTTACCATTGCGACCTGTAAACCACAGCGTGCGGCAAAACGCATGCATGGCAGGAAACACAACGGCCCGCCGCCCTGCGCGGGTTCAAGCCAGCAGAGAGGATCATGGACCAGGACACGCAGCGCGTTTTCCGCGCCTATGACATCCGGGGCATTGTGGACCAGGATTTCGATGCCGACTGGGTGGAGGAGCTGGGCCGCGCCTGCGGAGCGTATTTTTTGGCGCGCGGGTCGCGCCGGGCCGTGGTCGGGCGCGACTGCCGCCTGACCTCCCCGGACTTCCAGGAGCGCCTGGTGGCCGGGCTGACAAGCACCGGCGTGGATGTGCTGTTCCTGGGCATGGTGCCCACTCCGGTGTGCTATTTCGCCATCCGGCACCTGGACTACGACGCCGGGGTCATGATCACCGCCAGCCACAACCCGGCCCAGTACAACGGTTTCAAGATCTGGGCGGGCAGAAGCACCATCCACTCCGGCGAGATCCAGGAGGTGGCCCGCCTGTTGGCCGCGCGCGATTTCCCGGCGGGCCGGGGCCTGGCCACGGCCCATGACATCGAGCCCAGCTACCTGGAGACCTTAAGCGGCCTGGCGCGGGTCTCCCGCCGGGTCAAGGTGGTGCTCGACGGCGGCAACGGCGCGGCCGGGCTGGTGACCAAGGCGCTGCTGGAGCGCGCCGGGGCCGAGGTCATTGCGCTTTACTGCGAGCCCGACGGCCGCTTTCCCAACCACCACCCGGACCCGGTGGAGGAGAAGAACCTTGTGGCGCTCAAGGCTGCGGTGTTGCAACATGGGGCCGAGCTGGGCATCGGGCTCGACGGCGACGGCGACCGCATCGGCGCGGTTGACGAAAAGGCCCAGGTCATCCACGGCGACCGGCTGCTGGCCCTCTTCGCCCGGCAGGTGCTGGCCGAAAAGCCCGGCAGCGCCATCATCGGCGACGTCAAATGCTCGCACCTGCTCTTTGCCGACATCGCCAAACACGGCGGACGGCCCATCATGTCCGCCACCGGGCACTCGCTCATCAAGGACCGCCTGCTGAACGAAAAGGCGGCCCTGGCCGGAGAAATGAGCGGGCACATGTTCTTCGCCGACCGCTACTTCGGCTTTGACGACGCGCCGTACGCGGCCCTGCGCCTGGTGGAGATCGTGTCCCGGGCCACGGGGGCGCTGTCCACGCTGCTGTCCGACTGGCCCAAAACCTTCGTCACCCCGGAGCTGCGCGTGGACTGCGCCGAGCACGCCAAGTTCCAGGTGGCCGAGCGCGCGCGGGCCGAGTTCGCCAAGCTCTACACCCTGGAGGGCGACGACGGAGCGCGGCTGGTCTTTCCCGATGGTTGGGCGCTGGTGCGCGCCTCCAACACCTCGCCCTCGCTGGTGCTGCGCTTCGAGGCCGAGAGCGAGGCCCGCCTGGCGGAAATCCGCAAACTTGTGGAAGAACCCCTGGCCCGGTGGATTAAGGAACTGGGCGGATAAAAAGAAGAATAGCCTCCGGCGGCCAGGAGCTCCGCCCCTGGACCTTCTCATTCGCTCGCTGCGGAGTTCGCAGCCAAATGGGGAGTCCAAAGGGCCTCAAGTCCTTTGGCGGGGTCAAGGGGCAGCGCCCCTTGCCGCCGGAGGCATACAAGAGCGAGCAACATGACGCGAAAACGACTGGTGTACGTGGCCCTGGCCCTGCTGCTGGCTGCTGGCGGCGGCTACTATTACAGGAAGGGCCGCGCCCAGGCCGCGACCAGGGTGCTGGCCACGGCCACGGTGACGCGCGGCCAGGTGCGGCGCGTGCTGGAGGCCACGGGCATCATCAAGGCCCAGGTGGGCGCCAGCGTGAAGATCGGCGCGCGGGCCACGGGGGCCATCTCGCGCATCTACGTGCGCGTGGGCGACGCGGTGAAAAAGGGCCAGGTGGTGGCCGAGATCGACGCCCGCGAGCTTTTGGCCCAGCGCCAGGAGGCCGCCGCCCGCCTGCGCGTGGCCGAGGCCAAGGCCCGCTACGCAGGCCAGACCCTGCCCCGCAACGAGGCCCTGACCAAACAGGGCATGCAGGCCCAGAGCATCCTCGACGAAACCAGGCAGAACTACACCGTGGCCAAGGCCGAGGCTGCGGCCGAGCGCGCCGCCCTGGCCCAGCTGGACGTGCGCATCTCCTACACGCGCATCGTCAGCCCCATCGACGGCGTGGTCTCCCAGGTCACGGCCCAGGAGGGCGAGACCATCGTGGCCGGGCTGCAGGTGGCCAATCTGGTCACCGTGCTCGACCCCGCGCGCCTGGAGATGTGGATCTACGTGGACGAGACCGACGTGGGCCGCGTCAAGACCGGCCTGCCCGTGGAGTTCCGCGTGGACTCCCAGCCGGACAGGACCTTCCACGGCGTGCTCGACCGCGTGTACCCCGAGCCTGAGATCCGCGACAACATCGTCTACTACAAGGCCCTGGTCACCGTTGACCGCGAGCAGGCCCTGCTCTTGCGGCCCGAGATGACCACCCAGTGCAGCGTGGTGGTCGACACGCGCGAGAACGTGCTCACCGTGCCCAACCAGGCCCTGAAGTGGGTGGGCGGCGGCCAGACCGTGTTCGTGGTGGACAAAACGGCTCCCGGCGGCGTGCGCCCGGTGGCGCCCCGGCTGGGGCTGCCGGGCCTGGAGCAGAGCGAAGTGCTTTCCGGCCTGGCCGAGGGCGACCTTGTGGCCACGCAGATCGTGCTCTCCGGTCAGGAGCAGCCTGCCGAGCCCGCGCCCGCCGCAGCCAAGCCCGACAAGCCGGGCAAGCCCGGCAAGAAGGGTCCATGAGCGCGCCGACCGCCCCCCAGCCCAACGTGGTCGAACTGCGCGGCATCCGCAAGGTCTTCCGCCAGGTGCTGGCGCCGCAGCAGGGGCGCGGGCTGCTGGCGCGGCTGTTCCCGCGCGGGGGTGCTGCGCCGGGGGGACGGAACGTCACGCCGAACGTCACGCCGAACGTCACGCCGAACGTCACGCCGAACGGTGTGCCCAATGTCAGGCCTGCTGACGCGAAAAACGTCACGCCCAACGGGCTGGACAACGGGCTGGACAATGGGCTGGACAACGGGTCGTCCAGCGTAGCGGCCGAGGGAGTTGAGGTCCTTTCGGACATCAACCTGACCATCGCCCGGGGCGAGTTCGTGGCCCTGCAAGGCACCTCGGGCTCGGGCAAGAGCACGCTGCTGCACCTGCTGGGCCTGCTCGACAGGCCCACGGCCGGGACGTACCGCCTGCTCGGGCGCGACGTGTCCGGCCTGGACGACGACGAGCTCTCGCACCTGCGCAACATGGCGCTCGGCTTCGTGTTCCAAAGCTTCTACCTGGTGCCCTACGCCACGGCCCTGGAAAACGTCCTTTTGCCGGGCATGTACTCGGACCGGCCCCAGGCCGCGTTGCGCCAGCGCGCCCTTGAGCTCCTTGACCGCGTGGGCTTGGCCGACCGTGTGCACTTCAAGCCCGCCAATCTTTCCGGCGGGCAGCAGCAGCGCGTGGCCATGGCCCGGGCCCTGCTGAACGAGCCTGGGCTCATCCTGGCCGACGAGCCCACGGGCCAGCTGGACAGCGCCACCAGCCAGGAGATCATGCGCCTGTTCGCCCAGGTCAACCAGACCGGCACCAGCATCGTGCTGGTGACCCACGACGAGGCCGTGGCGCGCCAGGCCGGGCGCGTCATCCGCCTGGCCGACGGGCGCATCCTCTCTGATGACCGCATTGCCGCCAGCACCAACGCCGCCGACCGCGCCCAGGGCGACTCCGTCCCCGCCTGAGCGTCCCCGCCCGTCCCTGCGGCCCGGCACTGGCCGCCCTGTCCAAAGAGGCCGCCCAACTACGCACATCTCGTTGACATGCGTAAGCATTCCTGGCAAGAAAAACGTAATCGGGGCAAGGTGTCCGCGCCGCCCCAGCCGCCCCAGTTGAAGGGAGTGCCCTGATGCCAGACGCGACCCCAGCCGCCACGCCAGACGCCCCAGCCGCCGTCTCCTCCGCTCCCGCCCCGGAGAGCCGCGAACCCGCAGCGAACGGCGTACCGCGCCGTGGCAAGACCCTGCCTCACTTCGACCTGCCGCACCTGCTCAAGCCCTCCCAGTGGGGCCTGCGGCTGCGCATCCTGCTGGTGGCGGGCGTGCTCCTCTCCGTCGGCATGCTGAGCCTCATCGGCTTCGAGGCCTGGCAGCTCAGCAGCTCCATGGAGCGTGGCGTGCAGGAGCGGCTGAAGCTCCTGGAGCACTGGATGCACGATGAGATCCGCACCCGCATGGACGGCCTCACGGCCTCGGTGAGCTCCCTGGTGAACCTGCCGGAAATCACCGAGGCCATGGAAAAAAAGGACCGCGAGGCCCTGAAGACCTTCATCCTGCCCTATGCGGACAAGCTGCGCGTGGCCACGGGCAACACCAGCCTGTACTTCCACTTCCACACCCCGGCCTCGGTCTCGCTCTTGCGCACCTGGGACATCCACCGCTACGGCGACGACCTCTCCAAGACCCGCTTCATGGTGGTGCGCGTGAACCGTGAGCTGGCCCCCTTCTCCGGCCTGGAGCTGGGCCAGGGCGGCACGGTGATCCGCAGCATAGCCCCGGTGTTCCACCAGGGCCGCCACGTGGGCAGCGTGGAGGCGGCCATGAACATCGTCGACGCCCTGCAGAGGCTCACCCTGCCCCAGGATTACGGCATCGTCTTCGTCATCGACAAGAAGTTCAAGGGGCTGTGGGACGGCGGCATCGAGCGGGCCGCCTTCGACAACTGGATCATGGTCAAGAGCCTGGGCGACGCCGACGCCCACCTGGCCGACAAGGCGCTGGAAGCAGGCCCCGCCACCGGTCGGGTGGACAACTTCCTGTTCCGCATCATCCCCGTGGACGACTTCCAGGGCCGCCAGGTGGGCTCCCTGGTGCTGACCTACAACGCCGGGGCCGTGGTTCAGCAGAACGCCATGAAGACCTTCTGGTTCGGGCTGTTGGCCGTGGTCGGTGCGCTGTCCATGTGGCTCGTGCTGTATATGAACGTGCGGCGCGTCATGAAGTTCCTGGAGCGGCTGAAGAAGATCATCCTGGCCTCCCACGGCAGCGACTTCGTGGAGCGCTTCGACTCCGACCATGTGCACTGCCTGGAGGTGCTGCGCTGCCCGAACAAGGAGTGCGTGGTCCACAAGAACCCCAATCTGGTCTGCTACCTGGAGACCGGCACCGAGGCCGTGTCGCCCACCTTGCGCGGCACCTGCCTGTTCCTGAACAAGTACGGCACGTGCACCAGCTGCCCGGTCTACATCGCCCGCTGCGGCGACGAGCTGGCCGAGATGAAGAACCTGGTCAACACCATGATGCGCATCTGGGGGGTGTTCCTGGGCCGGGTGGGCGGGCTGCTCAATGAGGTGTTGCGCCACCAGCAGGGGCACCAGCAGGCCATGCCCTCGCTGGACCAGGTCTCCGGCTACCTGGAGGAGATGGCCCGGCTCACCGCCTTCAGCCATGACCTGCAGGGCGTGAACAACATCGCCGAGGTCTACCACCAGTTGGACCACGTGTTTCATACGCACTTCCGGCTCTCTGCCTATGCCGTGGTCGAGGTGGTGCCCGGCCAGAACCGCATGGAGCTGGTGCTCGACAGGGGCGGCTTCTGCCAGCACATGAGCCCTGACGTGCTGCACAACAGCAGCCTGTGCCGGGCCCGGCGCGGGGCCGAGGAGGTGGCCAGCCACCCCAACCCCGTGCTCTGCCCCTACTTCAACATCGACACGGACAAGCACGTGCGCTGCTGCCTGCCCATGGTCATGGGCGGACGCGTGGGCGCCGTGTTCTCCTTCCTGTTCCCCAAGGCCGAGTGGGACCCCAACCGCAAGCGCCTGGTGATGCTGCGCAAGTACCTGGACGAGTCGGCCCCGGTGCTGTCCTCCCTGCGCCTGCTGGAGGCCAGCAAGGAGCAGTCCCTGCGCGACGCCCTGACTGACTGCTACAACCGGCGCTACCTGGACGAGTACCTGCCGAACCTGGAGTCCTTGAGCAAGCGCGAGTGCCGCAAGGTGGCCATCCTCATGGCCGACCTGGACTTTTTCAAGCAGGTCAACGACCAGTACGGGCACCAGGCCGGGGACGCGGTGCTGCGCCAGGTGGCCCAGATCATCCGCCGCAGCCTGCGCGAAAGCGACCTGCTCGTGCGCTACGGCGGGGAGGAGTTCCTGATCCTGCTGCACGAGCCCACAGAGGGCGGCGCCCTGTTCGCGGCCGAGAAGATCCGCGCCGCCGTGGAGGGCACGGCCTTCCACCTGCCCGACGGCCAGCAGATCACCAAGACCATGAGCCTGGGTCTGGCCGAGTATCCGGAGCACGGCGACACGCTGTACAAGGTCATCAAGTACGCGGACGTGGCCCTCTACGCGGCTAAGGACGCGGGCCGCAACAAGGTGCTGCGCTTCGAGCCCGAGATGTGGCAGCAGGACTCGTACTAGCGTGTGAACCCGGCCCGGCGCATTTGACACCGCGCCGGGCTTGGGCCTACTGCCCGGCCATGCCTGTGCGCTTCCCCCACCCTGAGCCCGTGCGCCCCGCGCGGCCAAAGGTCTTCCCGGTGTTTCTGCCCCTGGCCGGGTGCCCAGGCCGCTGCCTTTACTGCAATCAGCCCGCCCAGACCGGCCAGGCCCCCGTGGCGCTGGCCGACGTGCTGGCCCGCGCCCGCGCGGACATCCTGGCCCGGCCAGAGGCCGACGGCCCGGTGGAGCTGGCCTATTATGGCGGCACCTTCACCGCTCTGCCTTCGCCTTGGCCCGAGCGCTTCCTCGACCTCGCGGCGGAGCTGCGGACCTTGGGGCGCGTGTGCCGCGTGCGCTGCTCGACCAGGCCCGACGCCGTGACCCCGGCCCTCTTGGCCTCCTTGCGCGCGCGCGGGCTGGATCTCATCGAGCTGGGCGTGCAGAGCTTTTCAGACGCGGCCCTGGCCGCCAGCAGGCGCGGTTACGACGGGGCCACGGCCCTGGCCGCCTGCCGCATGGTGCGCGCGGCGGGCCTGGGCCTGGGCGTGCAGCTGCTGCCGGGGATGCCCGGCATGGAAGGGCCGCAGGGACTAAAGGCCTTTGCCCGGGACATCGCGACCGTGACCGGGCTTGCGCCGGAAAGTGCGCCGGAGCTCGTCCGGCTGTACCCCTGCCTGGTGCTGGAGGGCACGGAGCTGGCCGGGCTGTGGCGGGCCGGGTCGTTCACGCCCTGGACCCTTCCCGACACGGTGGACGCCCTGGCCCGCGCCCTGCGCAGCCTGTGGGCGGCCGGAATCCCCGCCGCGCGCCTGGGCTTGGCCGAGCAGGCGGGGCTGGCCGTGCTGGCCGGACCCCGGCACCCGGCGATTGGCCAGATGGCCCGGGCCAGGGCGCTTTTGCTGCACGTGCGCGGCCTCCTCGCCGCGCTCCCGGCGCCCGCGTCTACGCTCTATGTCCCGAAGCGCTGGCAGGGCGAGGTGCTGGGGCAGGGCAATGCGCTGCGGGCCGAATACGCCGGGCTGGGGCTGCGGGCGGCGGCGTGGGGCGAGGCGGAATTTGGGTTGGGGTAGAGGCGGGTGAGACTCGTGTCGGCTACTCTAGCCGCTTGCGAGGCGCAAACGCAAAGAATAATGTTGACATAGTCTAGAATGTTGATATTCTACATGCGGTATCGTTACTGCCCATAGTCCAACCTGATCTTGAGGCACCGCCCGATGAGAGATCTTCGCAGCGTTGGCAACCACCTAACCCTCCTGGCGTCCTGCGCGAGCATCATTGGGTTGCTCCCACTAATGGCGACCTTCTTGACCATTGACAAATCCGCCCTCGCATTAATAACCAACGGGACAGTGTGCCTTATCCTTCTCCTGTTGTTTTTGGGCACCTTGCTCAGAGAATGGTCCATCGCTCGCAAGGAGCGTTACGCGGACATCACTGTGCACATTCACATGTGCCAACACTACTGCCGCGATCTGCACTCCATGCTGCTGGATATCTTACGCAAGCAGCAGATCGGAGAGCCCGTTAATAAGGACTTGGCCATGGGGACCGCCAACAGGATGCTGACTGATATTCTCAACGAAGTGCAGCGGCTCTTCGCTATGCTCACGGGCACTGCCTGCCGAGCCTGCGTAAAGACCATCTACGAGCAGGGCGAGAATTTTTATGTTCAGGCGCTTGCTCGTGATAAGAACTCCGCTGCGCTCTGCCATGAGATGGACCGCTGGCGACAGGAGCACAATGCCGACAGGCTGGAACATAACTCCGATTTTGTTAATTTGTATTCCAACTACAACGCCGGGAATCGCTGCTTTTTATCAAACAATCTGGATGAGCTGCGTAAAAAGCGGAAATATTTTTCCTCCAGCGACGCGGCCTTTGCACAGCGCTACCCTGCCGATGAAGATGCGCGGAAACTTCCGTATAAAAGCGCCGTCGTCTGGCCCATCCAGCAGCGGCGCGGCGCAACCGGTATCCCAGATGACCAGTGCATCGGTTTTTTGGCGGTTGACAGTCCCTGCACTAATGTGTTTTTGCCTTCGTGGGATTTCGAAATCGGCGCGGGTATTGCCGACTCCCTTTACCACCCCTTGAGGCTGTACTCCGACATCATCAGCCAGTTTGGAGAAAACGAATGAGCAAGCCCAAAGAGTTTCGCACGGCTGTCGTGGCAGCTGCCGCGCAGTGCACTATCGAAGCAGTGAGAACAGTGGCACCAAACGTCGTCTCCTTCCGTTTTGTTTACGGTAAGCAGGGCCAACAGGCCCGGTCCGTCAACGTGCGGACTTTTCCGCCTTCTGCCGCATACTTCAACTTCGCCACTGAGTAGTAGCTTATACCCTGGCGCGTGCCCATCGGCAGCGCTATTGACACCCCCCGTTGACCACTGCCCCCTTGATGCCCTATTCTGGTGCCTGACGGCGGACACCCCAGCGCACGGAAAAAAGCGGGGGCTCGCCCCGCTCGTACACTCTCCGCGCCCGGCGCGGTATTTTTTGGAGGCCCCCCGGATGTCCAGCCAGTCGAGCTACGAGTTCTACGGTCCAGACCTGTCCCAGATGCCCCCCCTGCGCGCCCTGGCCGAAACCCTGATTTTGGACCCGCGCGTGCTCTTGGTCAATGCGGCCGAGGCCTACGAGCTGGCCCAGGACCAGCACGACGTGGCCCTGACCGACATGCCCGTGTACCCCCCGGCGGCCAAGCGCCTGGGCTTGCCCAAGGGCGCGCGCGTGCTGAACAACTGCCACGGCCGCATCGTGGGCCGCTCGGCCAATGCGCGGCGTTTCTACAACGCGCTGACCCTGAGCGAGCAGCAGAAAATCCTGGGCGACGTGCGCGAGGCCATGTTCGACTTCCAGAAGCGCCCGCTCATCAAGGCCCACGCCGTGCTCGGCCTGGACCGCGACCTGATGATCCGGGCCACCCTGGTGGCCGGCGCGGACGACGCGGTGAACGTCTTCAACTGGCTGGCCAACTTTACGCCCTTTGACGAGCTGGCCAAGCAGTACGCGGGGAGCCCCAAGCTGCCCATCCAGGACATCCTGATCATCGGCGACAACCTGTGGAGCAACCCCGACCCGTTCTACAACAACCACGGAGGCCCGCAGCTGGCCCTGGTGGACGAGACGGCCAACGTCATATTCAACCTCGGAATGCGCTACTTTGGCGAGCGCAAGAAGGGCACGCTCACCCTGGCCTGGACATCCGGCATGCGCCTCGGCATGGCCGCCTGCCACGGCGGCATCAAGGAGATCGACTTCTCCGCCTGCGCCGACCCGGCGCACAAAAGCGCGGGCAAGCGCAGCATCGCCTTTTTCGGCCTGTCCGGCACGGGCAAAAGCTCGCACACCAACAGCCCGGACAACGGCGGCACCCTGCCCGCCGGGATCAAGAAGGTGGTCCTGCACGACGACGCCTTCCAGATCGACTGCGCGGAAAAGGTCTGCCGCGTGTGGGAGCCCACGCTCTTCGACAAGACCGACTCCCGCCCGCTGGGCCATGACGACTGGCGCTACATCATCTCGGTCATGAACCACGGGCTCATCGAGGTGGACGGCAAGGTGCTGCCCCTGGGCCAGGACCTGCGCAACTCCAACGGCCGCGCCCTGTTCGACCGCGACCTGCTGGGCGCGTACGTGAACCGCTGCGGCTTCCCGGACATCATCTGCTGGCTGATGAAGGACTCCTGCCTGCCGCCCTTGATGCGCTTCAACGACCCGGCCCTGGCCGTGGCCATGGGCGCCAGCCTGATGACCCGGCGCAACCGGGCCGAGAACGTGCCCGAAGAGGAGCTGCAGAAGCTGGTCTTCGTGCCCTATGCCAACCCGTTTCGCGTGTACGAGCTGTGGCGCGACGTGCAGGCCTTCACCAAGGTCTTCAGCCAGGGGGCGGTGGGCTACTGCTTCAACTCCAGCGGCTTCTGGAAGGCCTCGGACGTGGACCTGCGGGCCATTCCGCTCAAGACTTCGCTGAAGCTCCAGACGGCGCTATTGCTGGACCAGCTCAAGTGGGAGCAGCTGAGCCTCTTGCCCGGCGCGCAGATTCCCACCCGCGAAAGCGTGGAGGCCCTGCTGCCCGGCTACTACGACACGTACCACCCGGACAATGTGGAGAACCGCCCGGCCTACCTGGCCACGCTGAAGAACCGCTTCCGCCAGCGCATGATGTACCTGCAGTCCAGCGATCTGCACGACAAGCCGGGGCTTCTGCTCTCGCTCATTAATTCCCTGCGCGTGAACGGCGGCGAGGAAGAGTAGAAGAGGAGCCGGGAAAGCGGAGCCGCAACCCCGGCCCCGCAACGGCGGCGTCACGGGCGCGCGGCCCAGGCGAAGCGCCGTCAGCCGGAAGCGCAAGCAATAATGACAACGGGCGGCCTCTCCTGCACTGGAGGGGCCGCCCGGTTCATTTTGGCGAGGGTGGGATCAGGCCGCAGGCCGCAGCAGCGCGAGGCCGTGTGCGTCGCCGCCTCCGTCCCCGGCGCTTCCGTCTCCCGCGTCCACCCCGGCATCCCCCCCGGCGTCGAGGCGGATCTCGTCCACCAGGCCCGAGAGGTTGTGGGCCTGGTGCGCCAACTCGCTCACGGCGCGGGCGCTCTCCTCCATGGCCCGGCTGGTCTCCTCGCTGATGCGCCGCATGTCGGCCACGGACTGGCTGACCACGCGCCCGGCCTCGGCCTGGCTGCGCGCGTCCAGGGCGATGGCGCGCACCTCGCCCGCCGCGCGGGAGGCCAGGTCCACGATCTCGGCCAAAGCGCTGGCCGAGGCCCCGGACTGCTGCGTGGCCTCGTCCACGGCCCGGCCCGCCAGGTCCACCTGCTCCAGGCTGCCGCCGATCTCGGTCTGGATGCCCCGGATGGCGGCGTCCACCTGTTTGGTGGCGGCCTGGGTCTTTTCGGCCAGCTTGCGCACCTCGTCGGCCACCACGGCGAAGCCGCGCCCGGCGTCGCCCGCCCTGGCGGCCTCAATGGCCGCGTTCAGGGCCAGCAGGTTGGTCTGGTCGGCAATGTCGTCGATGACGGAAATGATGCGCCCAATGTCCTCACTCTTGGCGCGCAGGGCGTCCATGCCCAGGCGCAGGGCCTGGGCCCGCTGGTGCACGGCGGCCACGTCGCGGGTCACAAGCTCCACGGCCTCGGCCCCGTGCAGGGCCTTCTGGCGGGCGGCGCCAGCCGTGTCCGCCGCGCTCGCCGCCCCGGCGTCCGTGCCGGTGATGGAGGCGATGAGCCGCTCCATGTCGTCGGCCGTGCGCATGGACAGGCGCGACTGCTCCTCGGCCCCGCGCGCGCTCTGCTCCACCTGGGCGGCCAGCTCCTGCGAGGCCGAGCCCAGCCGCTCCACCACGAGCCCCATGCGCGAGGCCGCCTGGCGCATGCCCTCGCGCCGGGAAAGCTCCGCGCGCAGGCCGGCCTGGCGGGCCTCCTCCACGGCCTGGCGGGCGCGCTCGGCCTCGCTGGCGGCTTCCTCGCCGCGCTCGTCGGCCAGGGCTATCTCTTTTTGCAGCTCCTGGACCATGACGCGCAGGGCGTCGGCCATTTTGCCCAGCTCGTCGCGGCGGTTGACCGTAAGCGAAGCCGTGAGGTCGCCTGCGGCCACGCGCTGGGCAAAGGCCAGGGCCTTGCCCAGCGGGCGGCTGATGTTGCGCGTGATGTGCAGGCCGAACCCCAGCGAGGTCAACAGCGCCAGGGCCGAGGCCGCCAAAAGCAGCAGCCGGTCGTGCCGGGCCTGGGGCAGGGCCTTGGCCACAAAGGCCTGGGCCTGGGCGCGCTCGCGCCCCTGCATGGCGTCCAAGGCGGCCTCCACGCGCATTTGCGCCTCCCGCGCCTCGCGCATGCTCAGGGCCATGGCGCCGAAGCGCATGTCTGCGGCCAGCAGCTGGAGCACCTTGCGGTGCCGCGTGAGCCAAGCCTCCCAGGCGTTCTTCAGCTCCACCCAGGCCGGGTCGGTCACGGGCGCGTCGGGCAGGGCCTCGTACGCGGAAAAGGCGGCCTGGGCCTGGGTCTGGAATTTCTCCATGTTCGCGTGTTGGCGCGTGGTTTCCGTCGGGTTTTGCGAGGTCTCCTCGATGAGCAGGGTGCGCTCGGCACGCTGGATGGCGGTCAGCGCATTGCGCAGGGTGCCCAGGGCCTCTTCGGCGGGCATGCGGCGTTTTCCGGTTTCGGTGAGGGCCGCCTCTGTGCGCAAGAGGCCCAGATAGCCCCCGGCGGTGATGGCCAGGGTGAGGATGGAGGCTGCGGCGAGCCCGAGGGCGATCTTGCCCCAGACAGGGAGGTTGCGCATGGTGTGCTGCTCCGGGGTGGGAGTTTCCGGCGGGTGGCGCCCCGCCTGGAGACCCCGCATACCCCGGAGCCGTGCGCACTGGGTGGCTGGCTGGTGAAATGTTGGTGACGGTGTGGTGACGGATGCGGTGATGGGTGCGGCCCGGCCTGCGGGGGGCAGGGCGCAGGGGCTCATGCCACGCTGCGCGGCGGCGCAGTGGTCAGACCCGCGTGCTGAGCGCCAGGGCCGTCACCAGGCACAGGCCGTGTTTCAAGGCCGCCATGATGGCGTCGTCCTTGCTGCAGCAGGCCATGTCGATGGTCACGATGTCGATGGCGCTGCCGGGGTGGTGTTTGCGCGTGGACAACTCCGGCACGTACGTGCCCTCGCCGGTCTGGTAGGCGTAGGGCCGCAGCTCCCAGCCGTTGTGCAGCTCAACCTTGCCCGTGTACATTCTCTTGCGCTTCGTATCCATGGCAAGCCCCCGGATTTGCAGCAGTTGACACGTGACTCAAGATCACTGGAAGAGTCTGTTGAAGGCTGCTTTGACCATAGCGCACATATCGGTTTGGGTCCAGGGGGTGCGTGAAAATTTCTCGTGGATACGTACGGAATATTTTGCCGTGCATCAAATACAGGGAGTTAAAGGCGAATATTTCGCGGCGGCAGTGCGCAGGACGCGGTGCTTGCCCCGGTCAGCCTCGGCGGGGTATGTTCCGGCAACAGCAACCCCCCGCATCAGGAGGCCCCATGACCGCAGCCAGCATCCCCAATTCCGGCGCTTTTGCCGCGCCGACCTCCGCGCCGATCTCCGCGCCCTCCTTCGAGTCGATCTCTCCCGGCCCGCTCCTGGCCATGTCCGGGTCCTACTGGAGCGGCTGCACCCTGCACGCCGGGGTCGTGCTTGATGTCTTCACCCCCCTGGCCGAGGGCCCGGCCACCCCGCAGGACCTGGCCCCGCGCCTGGGCTGCGATGCGCGCGCCCTGGCCATGCTGCTGCGCGCCCTGTGCTCCCTGGGCATTTTGCTGCGCAGCGGCGGCGTCTACGGCCTGACTGAGGCCGCGCGGGAGTTCCTGCTGCCCGCCAGCCCGCGCAGCGTGTGCCACATCATCCGCCACCACCACCACCTGGTGCAGTCCTTTGCCCGCATGGACGAATCCGTGCGCTCTGGCCGGGCCAACCGCTCCGGCGTGGGCGCGGGCGAAACCGCGCGCGAGGACTTCCTGCTCGGCATGTTCAACCTGGCCATGGGCATTGCGCCGGGGCTGGCCGCGCAACTGGACGGCCTGCTGGCGGCGGCTGGCCTGCCGAAATTGCCGGAGCGTGCGCGCATGCTCGACCTGGGCGGCGGGCCCGGCACGTACGCCATCCAGTTCTGCCTGGCCAATCCGGGCCTTGCGGCAGTCATCTACGACCTGCCCGGCACCCGGCCCGTTGCCGAGGCCACGGTGGCGCGCTTCGGCGTTACCGGGCGCGTGGCCTTCCACCCCGGCGACTACACCACGGACGAACTGCCCGGCGGGTTCGACCTGGCCTGGCTGTCGCAGATCCTGCACGGCGAGGACCCGGCCACGGCAACGGACTTGGTGCGCCGCGCGGCGGCTGCGCTGGCGCCGGGCGGGGTGCTGCTGGTGCACGAGTTCCTGCTTGATGACCAGAAGGACGACGGCCAGGCGGACGGCACGCAGGACGGGCCGGCCTTTGCGGCGCTGTTCTCGCTGAACATGCTGCTGGGCACGGCTGGCGGGCAGGCCTACGCCGAGGGCGAGGTGCGCCGGATGTTCGAGGACGTGGGCCTGACTCTGGTCCAGCGGCTGGACTTCGTCGGGCCCAACGATTCCGGCATCATCGCCGGGGTCAAGCCAGGCCGGGGTCAAGTCAAGCCGGGACCGGGCCAGGGCTGAGCGGGAGCATGACAACGCGCAAGACAACGCACACGACGGCGCAGCCGGGCGAGCCGGAGCCGGGCGAGCCGGAGCCGGGATCAGAACCGGTGTCGGCGCGGCGGTCGGCCCCTGTGCAGATGGTGTTGGAGCGCATCGAGGCGCTTCTGGCCGCCGGGCTGCCCCAGGACCAGGCCAGCCTGGACACGGTGCTGGCCGCTCTGGGCGAGGCGGACCCGCACGCGGCCCTGGCGCGCCTGGCTGCGGACCCGGAGGACGCCGAGCACGCCCCGCTGGTGGCGCTGCTGCTCAGCCCCGACCCGCAGGTGCTGCGCTGGCTGGAGCCCGCGCTGGAGGCGGCGGACCTGGACCAGGCCCAGGCCGAAGAGCTGGCAAAGCGGCTTGTCGCGCGCAGGGCCCAGGGCCGGTCCAAGGGCCGGACCAAGGGTCGGACCAAGGGTCGGACCAAGGGTCGGACCAAGGGTCGGACCAAGGGTCGGTCCGGCGGCGCGGGCCGGGTGCTGGCGCTGTTGCCGGACGGTGACCAGGCGGAGCTGGCCGCCCCGACGGACGGCCTGCGCTCCTTTGTGCGCCGCCTGCGGCCTCAGGCCACGGCCCCGGCGGAGCTGCGCGCGGTCATCGCCCGGCGCTGCGGAACGGAGCTGGGGCTGGACCTGGCCGTGCTGCTGCGGCACTGCCGCCTGGACTGGACGCCGGAGCGGCGGCTGTTCATCGGAACCCTGCTGGACCGCGCCCGGCTGGATGACGCCCTGATGGACGACGCCCGGCAGGCACAGGGCGAACCGGAACGCAACCCCGGGACGGAGCGCGACGACATCGCCGGGCTGCTGGCCTGGGCCGTGGGCTTTCTGGACACCTGCGGCCAGACTTCCGGTCTCCGGACTGCGGGGCAGCGGGGCTTCGACCTCCGGCGCGCCCTGGCCGGGCGCAGGCAGGCGCTCCTGGCCCAGCTGCGCCAGGCGGAGTTCCTGGACGAGGCCATGGCGCGTGGCAATTACGAGACCCTGCTGGCCCAGGGCGTGCGTTTTGCGCACGTGCACGGGCCGGATGCGCGGGCCGAGCTTGCGCTTCTGGAGCGCGCGGGGCTGCTGGTGCTGGGCTTGTCGGGCGCGGAGCTGGGCGCGGCCCTGGATGGGGTGCACGTGCGCGACCTGGGCCAGGCCGACGACGCCCAGGACCTGCTGCGCCTGCTGTCGGAACCGGAGGCCTAGGGCCAGTCTGGCGCGTCGCTGTCGAATCCTCTGCGCCCCCTCAGCGCGTCCTTTCTCGAACCACTGCCCATTCCCGTCGTATTTCTTGCCGATTCCGGTCGGACAGGGCCGGACAGGGCCGGACAGGGGCGGAAAGGGGCGGAAAGGGGCTGGCTGGCGGGGACGGACAGGGGCCCGTTCGCGCGAGTCCAAACCCGTTCCGGGCATGGTCCGGGCAGAGCCCAGAGCGCAAAGCAGGGCGGCGCGATTCCGGAGGAAACCGCGCCGCCCGAGGAGGGGGAATGGGACGTGAAAACTACTTGGCGGCTTCGTCGGCCTTGGCGTCGGCCTTGTCGGCCTTCTTCACGGCCTTTTTGGCGGCCTTCTTGGTGACGACGGCCTTCTTCTCGGCCTTTTCAGCCTTCACTTCGGCCTTCACGGCCTTCTTGTCAGCCTTCTCGGCTTTCATCTCGGCCTTGGCCGGGGCCGGGGCGGCGGCGTCGGCAGCGGGCGCGGCGGCAAAGGCGGGAACGGCCAGGGACAGCATCAGGGCGGCGACAATGAGCTTTTTCATGGTATGTGTTCCTTTTTGTTGGCGGTGCGTCAGGAGCTACTCGGCCTTCTTCTCAGCCTTGGGGGCCTTCTCGGCCTTGGCGGGCTTTTCAGCCTTGACCTTGGGGGCCTTCTCAGCCTTGGGGGCCTTGGCCTTCACAGCCTTGGCGGGCTTCTCGGCCTTTTCGGCCTTCATCTCGGCCTTCGGGGCAGCGGCGTCGGCAGCCGGGGCAGCGGGGGCGGCAGCAAAGGCGGGCACGGCCAGGGACAGCATCAGGGCGGCGATGATAAGCTTTTTCATGATTCGGCTCCTCGTGAACAGTTGAGGGTTTGCAGGTCGAAATTCAGCTTCGAACGCGTGCCGTGGCGGCGGGTGTGCCTGGCCGCCGTGGCTGTGGCTTGGCTACTGCTTGGGTGCGGTCTGCTTGTCGTGCTTCTCGCGGTAGATGTCCTTGTCCAGGCGGTCGGCCTTCTTGTTCAGGCGCGCGCGCTCCTCGGGGGTCACCTTGCCGTCGGCCTTGGCGCGCTCCTCGGCCCTCTTGAGATTGGCTTCGCGCTTCTCCAGGCGGGCGGCTTCCTTGTCGGTCAGCGCGCCGGAGTCCTTGCCCTGGTCGATGCGCCTCTGCATCTTGGCCTCGCGCTTGTCCAGGCCCGGAGTCTCGCCCGAGGGGCCCTGGGCAAAGGCGGGCACGGCCAGGGTGAGCATCAGGGCGGCGGCGGCGAATTTCTTCAGCATGATCAGGCTCCTTACAGGTTTGTTTCAGACGTTGCGTGTTGTCTCTGCTTTGGCCAGGGTCTTCTGTATCCCGTGCGCCTCGCGGCGACGGAGACACTGAAGCATAGCCCGTGCCAAAGCAGAACATGCTGGTTTTTCGATAGATTTTTTTCAGGTCCGCAGGGGCTGCGCTGCGCACGCGCAAAGATTGCGCTGTAGGAGCAGGATTACTGCGCAGGGTCCGGCTGTTGTGCGCGTCTTTGGCGCTCGTTTTGGCCCTCGGGGTCAAGCCCGCGCCCGGCGTCGTACACGCCGACCACCTCGTCGTGGCGCAGGGCCAGGCGCGCCCGGCGGTGGTAGCGCCGGATGTTTAGGAAGTCCGACTCATACCCGCCCTCGTCGGCCCAGCCCCGGCCCCGCCGCACGACCAGCTCGCGTGCCAGGCACAGGCACAGCGGGTCGATGTTGCCCGGCCGCACGGCTTCGGCCACGGCTTCGGCCATGGTCGCCCCTGCGGGCACGGGGCGCGGCAGAAAGGGCACGCCAAAGGCCCGGCTGGTGTCCACGCAGCCGATGAGCATCTCCGGGGGCTCGTCCCCGGCCAGGTGCAGGGCGTGGCTGGCCAGGGCGTTCTCGGTCAGGGCGTTGTCGTCGTCGAGAAACAGCAGGAACCGCCCGCGCGCGCCCCACATCAGCGCGTCGCGGATGTGGTTGCCGAAGCCGCTGGCGCGGCCCGGCTCCCTGGGCAGGACAAAGAAGCGCAGGCCGGGAAGCGCGCTTGCAGGGCGCAGCCCGTCCACGCCGTCAAAGCCCACCAGCATCTCCACCAGCGCGGGGTCGAGGCCCGCGTGCGCCCGGGCGAACTCCACGGCGGCCTCCACGCTCTGGATGGCCAGGGCCAGGGCGCGAGGCCGGGCGCCGGTGCTGGGTGTGATGATGCTGAACAGAAGCTCCGGCCTAGCCTTGGGCAATGCGCGCCTCCTGCCCCCGCTGCGGGGTGCGGATGAACTGCGTGGCCGTGAGCGAGCACAGGCCCAGGCCCGCGCCGCAGAGGAAGACCAGGCGCGCGTCCCACAGCCACAGCGCGCCGCCGATGACCGGGATGACCACGGCAGCGATGTGGTTGATGGTGAAGCCCGCGGCCATGGTCGGTGCGATGTCCGCAGGCTCGCTGATCTTCTGGAAATAGGTGGTGATGCACATGGCGAAGTTGATGACCAGCTGGTCCAGCACGTACAGGCTGCAGACCAGAAGCTTGGAGTCGGAGAAGGCGTAGGCCATGCAGACTCCGGCCACGATGATGTACTCGAAGGTCAGCAGGGCGCGTTCGCCAAAGCGGTTGATGGCGCGGCCGATGAGCGGGTTGGCGAAGACGTTGATGGCGTTGTTCAAAATGAACAGGCCCGTGATTTCTGTCAGGCCCATGTTGAACTTCTTGACCAAAAGGAAGATGGCGAAGGCCAGAAACACCTGCCGCCTGGACCCGGCCAGGAAGGTCAGGATGTAGTACAGCGTGTACTTCCTGCGCAGGATCATCTTCTTGCGCTGCACGGGCGCGCCCGCGTGGGAGGGGTCCTGGGTCAGCCCCCAGAGCCCGGCCAGCATCACCACGCAGCCCAGGATCAGGTAGATCCCGGTGAAGTCGAGGTACCGGGAGGCCAAAAGCACGGTCAGGCCCACGGCGATGTTGCTCATGCCGGTGACGCTGCGCAGTCGGCCGAAGACCAGCGGGGCCTCTGAGCGGTCGAAGTACTGCAGGGTCAGCGACATATTCAGGGTCTCGTAGTAGTGGAAGCCGAAGCTCATGATCAGCGTGGTCATGGTCAGGCCCCAGAAGCTGGGCAGAAAGCCGGTGAGCCCCACGCCGATCCCCAGGGTGGCGATGGCCAAGGCCACGATGCGGTGCTCCGGCAGCACCAGCAGCACATAGACCACCAGAAGCGACAAAAAGCCCGGAATCTCGCGCACGGACTGCACGAGCCCGACCTCGAAGCCGCCGAAGCCCGCGCGCTCCACCGCGAAGTTGTTGAACAGGGTGATCCAGCCCTGCATGCCGATCTGGGAGGCGGCGGTGAGCACCAAGAGGAAATAGAGCATGCGCCGGGCCGGGGCCCCGGTGAGCGCGTTGTGGGCGGGAGCTGGCATGGGCGCGTGGTTCCTTTGGGTTGGGGCCTGCGGCCTGGGGCCGCCCGGTCATCTGCTCGTCTGGGCGTCTGGTTGTCTGGATTGGGGGGGCGCCCCGGCATCCGGTCAAAAGCGCTGTGCCTGGGCCCTGGTTGCGGCCCGGAAAGCCCTGGGGGCCAGCGTGCGCAGGCGATTTTTGAAGCGGCGTCCCGGCCTTGCCCTGGCTCCGCCCCAATGTCACCACGCTTCAATGTCTCCGCGCATTAATGTCTTCGAGCTTCAATGTCTCAGCGCTTCAATGTTTCAATGGCATCAATGACGGGGCCTGGCCTCTGGTTCCCGCGCCGTCCGCCTCAGCCACGGGCGGGCAGCGCCTGGGCCAGGGCCTCCAGGATGTCCGCCAGCTCCAGGGGCTTGGAGATGGTCGCGTTCATCCCGGCCTCAAGAAAGGTCTTGTGCTCGCTGGTCTGGGCATAGGCGGTGAGCGCGATGATGGGGATCTGCGGGTCGAAGCGGCCGCCTGTGTGGCTGCGGATGCGCCGGGTGGCCTCCACCCCGTCCATCTCGGGCATCTGGATGTCCATGAGCACGGCGTCGAAGGCCTCGGTCTCCATGAGCGCCATGGCCTCCAGGCCGTTGTTTGCGGTGAGCACGGCGTGCCCGGCGCGTTGCAGCAGGCTCTTGGTGCCCAGCTGGCTGATGGGATTGTCCTCGGCCAGCAGCAGGCGCAGGGGACGCAGTGTGGGCTGGGGCTTGCGTTGGGCCAGGCCGTGCAGGCCAGACGGACCGTTGGCGGCCTGGTTCAGGCGCAAGGCCAGGCTGATGCGCGTGCCCTGGCCCGGGGCGCTGTCCAGGGTGATGCCGCCGTCCATGAAGGCCGTGAGCTTGTGCACGATGGCCAGGCCCAGGCCCGTGCCCGGAAAGCGCTTGGTGAAGGCGGGCTCGGCCTGGGTGAAGGGCTCAAACACGCTGCCCTGGCGTTCTTCGGGAATGCCCACCCCGGTATCGGCCACGGTCAGCAAAAGCACGCTCCTGTTTCCGGCCTGGGCCAGGCTGTCCACCTCGATGGTCACCCCGCCCTGGTCGGTGAACTTCATGGCGTTGCCCAGCAGGTTGAACAGGATCTGGCGGATCTTTCCCGGATCGCCCAAAAGGCGCTTCGCCAGGTCCGGGGCCGTGCGCAGGGTGAGGATGAGCCCCTTGCGCCGGGCCTGGTCGTCGAACACGGCCGCGCAGGAGCGCACCAGCTGCGCCGGGTCAAAGACCTCCTGGGCCAGCTCCAGCGTGCCGGACTCGATCTTGGAGAAGTCCAGGATGTCGTTGATGACCGAGAGCAGGCTGCGCGCGGAATACGTGGCCTTGTCCAGGTACTCGGTCTGGTCGTAGTCAAGCTGCGTGGTTTGCAGCAGCTGGAGCATGCCGAGCACCCCGTGCAGGGGCGTGCGTATCTCGTGGCTCACGTTGGCCATGAACTCGCTTTTGGCCAGGCTGCCCGCCTCGGCCGCCTCCTTGGCCCTGCTCAGGGCCTCCTCGGCGCGGGCCTGCTCGCCGATGTGGCGGGCTTGCTGCATGTTGCGCAGGGCCAGCTCGGAAAACTGCTCGGCAATGCGGTTCAGCGCGGTGTTGACCTCCTCGAAGCGCCTGCGGTCCATGACCGGCACGGCCTCCAGGCTCTTTCGGTACTCGTCGGGGTCGAACCCCAGGCCGGTCGCCGCCGCCACGAGCCCGTCCAGGTCGGAATCAGCGGGCCGCACCTGGCAGACAAACCACTGGGCCAGCACCCTGTCGCCGCCGGGGTCTGGGCCGCGGCCCCCTTGGCGGCCTCCTTGGCGAATGGACGCGACGCCGGTGAACAGCCCGCTGGAGGGGCAAAGGTGGGGACCGGGCGTGGCCCCTGGCCCGATGAGGGCCCGGCTGGCGGATTCGCAGGCGGCAGTGCCGCCGATGGAGCTTTGGATGAGCCCGCACAGGCTGCTGGGGTTGCTGGGCCGGGTCAGGGCCACGCCCTCGGGCGTGGTGATGACCGAGGCCACGCCCACGGCCTGGGCAAAGGCGTCCTGCACGGCCTGGATGTCCTTCAGGTCGAAGAGGTCGGTGAAGGAGAGGTCAACGGTCTCGCCCGGGGGGGTGGTGACCGCCGTGAGCCGACTCTGGATAATCTGCTCCAGGCGCTTGCGCTCGGTGATGTCCGTGAGCGCCAGCATGGCCCCGAAGCCTTGCAGGGGCAGGGGGGCCGCCAGGGACGAGACGTGGCGCAGGGTCTGGTCGGCCCGGACGATCTGCAGCTCGGCCCGGATCAGCTGCTGCTGCCGCACGGCGCGCACGCTCGGGAATCCGTCGGTCTTGAGCCGCGCGCCGCATTCGTCCAGCACCGCGAACTCGCGCTCTTCGGGCAGCACGCCAAGCAGCCGCTGGCGTGGGCAGCCGAACAGCTCCTCGGCCGCGCGGTTGATCTCCAGGAAGCGGCCCGCGATGTCGGTGACGGCAAGGGCCAGGGGCAGGCTCTCGAACAGGACGCGGTACTTCTCGCGGCTTTCGCGCAGGTCGGACTCGGCCTTCTTGCGCGCGGTGATGTCCGTCATGGTGCCCACGATGCCCTCGGCCCGGCCCTTGGCGTCGTAGTACAGGGAGCGGTTGAAGAGCAGGTCGCGCTGCTGGCCGCGGCTGTCCGGGGCCTGGGCCTCAAAGACCTGCTGGCCCTGGTGGGCATTGAGCAGGGCATCCAGATCGGCTATGCGCAGGGCGAAGTCCTGCGTGCTGATGTCTTCCAGGCGGCGGCCCAGGATCTCTTGCTCCGGCAGGCCGACGAACTCGCACATGGCGCGGTTTACGCGCACGTAGCGCCCTTGCCTGTCCTTGGCATAGATGGGCGTGGGGTTGGCGTCCAGAAGGGCGGTGGTGAAGCGGTGCTGGGACTCGCGTTCGCGCTCGGACTGCCGCAGGCTGGTCAGGTCCGTGGCTGCGGCCAGAAAGCCGGTGACGCGGCCCTCGGCGTCGCGCAGGCAGATCCAGTCCACCTTGAGGTCGGCCAGGCCGCCGTCGAAGCGGTCCAGCCGCACCAGGGCCGAGCCCGGCGGCAGCGGGCCCTCGCTGGCGAGGGAAAGCATGGAGCTGATGGCCTGGCGCGACTGGTCCGACCCGGCCAGGTCCAGGATGTTCCGGCCCGGCAGCGTTCCCGGGGCGCCGCCGCAGATGGCGTAGCTGCCGGGATTGGCATAGACGATGCGCCCGGAGAGATTAAGCTCCAGGACGCCGATGGACAGCACCTCCACGAACTCCCCGTAGCGGCGATCCGAGGCCCTGCGCTGGGCCTCGGCCCGGCGGCGGCGCAGGATGTTGACCCACAAGAGCCCGATGACCGCAGCCATGATGGTGAACACCGACCCGGCCAGCGCCAGCCAGACGAAGTAGCGCCGCCACAGCCCCACGGGCTGGTTCAGGATGATGCTGCCGCTGGGCAGCTTGCTGGCGGAAAATCCCTGGAGTTTGAGCTCGTTGTAGTCGAACATGGCCACGTTGGGACTTTCGGCCACCACGGGGATGTCGTCCGCGCGCTCCCCGGCCAGGATGCGCGCGGCCAGCCCGGCCATGGTCCGGCCCTGGTGCGCGCCGCTGACCACCACCCCGCCCACGGTGTGGTGCCCCAGCAAAAAGTCCCAGACCCCGAAGATGGGTTGGGGGGTGTGCCTGCGGATGAAGTCCAGGGACTCGGCCACGTCCATGGACTGGTTGTCCGGGTCGCGCAGCAGGCCCAGGTAGAGGATGCCCGCGTCCGGCGACAGGGTGGACAGGGCCGAGGCCGCCTCGCCAAAGGGCAGCCCGGCCAGCTCCTGCACCTCGATGCGGCCCAGGAGGGGGCGCACCGCCTCCATGGCGTTGGCGCTGTTGTAGCGGCCGGTCTCGGTCGAGTCGGTGATGATCACCAGCCGCCGCATGGACGGCATGAGCCTCAGCGCCACCTCGATGGTCCCGGCGATGTCCGCCTGCTCGGACACGCCGGTGTAGCCCCGGGCCTTGCCCAGGCGGTCGGGCCGGTAGTCGTTGACGCCGCAGAAGACCACGGGCGCGCCGGGAAACAGGCTGTCGCGGTGGGCCAGCAGGAAGTCCAGGGCGTTGTCGTCGCTGGCGAGGATGACGTCCGGGTGGAACCCGGCGTATTTCTTGGCGTAGAACCTGGCCAGCAGGCCGAAGATGGATTCCGGCAGCTGGCGCTTGGTGTCCATGTACTCCACATGGACGACGGCCTCCGGGGCCAGGCGCGCCAGGGTCTCAGTCAGGCCGGACTGGATGCTGTCCGTCCACTGGTAGCCCTGGTGGTAGGAGTGCAGCACCAGCACCTGCTGCACGGGCCTGGCCTGGCTGGCCCCAGCGGCGCACAGGATCACGGCCAGGGCAACGGCTGCAGCCAGGGCGGCGCAGCCAGGGCGCGGCCAGGCCAGCGCGCGCGGCAGTTTCGGGTGCTCGGTTCCGGCCATCAGCGTCCGCCCGTGTTCCAGGTTCACCACCAGCGTCCAGGGGGCACTGGAGAATGCAGGCTATTGTCCCTTGTACACGCAGCCCATTGTTTTGCAATAACGCCGACTACGTTTTCCTGGCAGGGCCGCAGTCCGCCGCGCACGCTCAGGCCACGGGCAGGCGCACGCAAAAGACGCTGCCGTTGCCGGTGTCCTGGTCCGCAGGGGAGTCCACCCAGACCTCGCCGCCATAGTTGCGGGCGATGTGGCGGCAGATCGCCAGGCCCAGGCCGGCGCTGCCCGCGCCGTCCACGTCGTTGTTGTCGGCGCGGAAAAAACGCTCGAACACGCGCTTCTGGTCCTCCGGGCTGATGCCGGGCCCCTGGTCCAGGAAGCGCAGGGTCACGCTCTGGCCGTCTGTGGCGGCGCTGATGCGGACGCTCGTGCCCTGCGGGGAGTACTTGATGGCGTTGTCCAGCAGGTTGTCCGCCACCTGGAGCAAGCCGTCGGGGTCGGCGGCCACGTTGGGCAGGTGCTCGGGCAATTCCTCCACGACCACGCTGATGGCTTTTTCCTGCGCGGCAAAGGCGGAGTTCATGAGGGCGTGCTCCAGGGCCTGGGGCACGCTGGCGTTCAGGTCCTTGGGGCGCTTGCCGCCGCGCTCGCTCTTGGCCAGGGCGAACATGCCCGCGATGACCTTGGTCATGTGCACGGCGTTGGCGCGGATGATGTCCAAAAACTCGCGGCGCTTGGACTCGTCCGCCGGGGGCGCGTCGAGCAGGGTCTCGGCATAGCCCCGGATGCTGGTCAGCGGCGTGCGCAGCTGGTGCGAGGCATTGGCCACGAAGTCGCGCAGCACGCGCTCCACGCGCTTCTGCTCACTGGTGTCGTGGAAGATGAGGATGACCCTGGGCCGGAACTTGTGGTCGCGGAAGGGCACCACGGTCATCTCCGCGCAGTGGCGGCTTTTCAGCTCAATCTGCCTGCTCACGGGCTCGGTGGTTTCCCCGGCCATGAGGGTGTCCACCAGGTTCTGGATCTCCAGGCTCATGGTGGCCTCCAGCGGGGCGCGGCCGATGAACTCGTGCGAGCGCGGGAAGATGGCCGAAAGGGCCGGGTTCACGTGCAGGATGCGCCCGGAGGAGTCGAGCACCATGACGCCCTCGGTCATGCCCTCGAACATGGCCCAGAGCTCGCCGCGCTGGTTCTCGATGACCTTGACGTTCTTCTTGATCTTCTTGGCCATGCGGTTGATGGCCTCGGCCAGGGGTTGGAACTCCGCCGCAGGGTAGAAGATGATTCTGCGTCGGTAGTCGCCCTCGCCGATGGCCTGGGCGGCCTCCGTGAATTGGGCGATGCCTGCGGTGATGGTGCGCGAAAGCAGGTACAGCAGAATGCCCGAGCCGAGCATCAGCGGGATGACGGCGGCCAAAAGCGCCCAGCGCATGCGCTTGATGTGCATGCGCACCTGGCTGACGGGCGCGGCCAGGCGCAGCACGGTTTCAGGCTGGTCCGGCTGGTCCGGCAGCTTGCGCGCCATGTAGATCATGTCGCGGTCGAGCGTGATGCTGTGGCGGGAGGATTGGCCCACCTCGCCGCCCAGGGCGGCGGCCACCTCGGGCCGGGTGGAGTGGTCGTCCATGGCCGCTAGGTCGGCAAAGGCGCGCGAGGAGTCGGCCAGGACCTTTGCGCCCTGGATGAGGGTGATGCGCATGCCCATGTTCGCGGCCAGGGTGTGCAGAAAGTCCTGGCGGTCGCGCGGCTCCTTGAAGGGGCCGCTCTTGTCCAACAGCCATTGCACGGTGTCCAGGCGGGCCAGGGTGTCGCTCTCGAAGTCGCGTGCGGTCTCGTCGTCCAGGGTGGCGCTGTAGCGCCAGAAGGCCAGGGCCAGGCCGACGATGAGCACGCCCCAGCCCCACAGCAAAACACGCATCTGGATGGATTGGACTTTGGGCATGAACGATCCTTTGCGTTGGTCCGGCCGCAAGCGGACCGCATGCTTTTGGCCCTGTCGCCAGGGCCGTTGTTCAGGCCTTTGGTCAGGCCCTTGGTCAGGCCTTTGTTCAGGCCTTTGGTCCGGCCTGGAGGCTGCTGTAGGCCACGACCATGTTGCGCCCCCTGGTCTTGGCGGCATACATGGCCTGGTCTGCGGCCAGGGTCAGGTCGGTCGAGGTCTGCCCGGTCTGCAGCTGGGCCACGCCGATGCTCACGGTGACGCAGACGATTTCGGTCTGCACCGGGCCGTCGTACTGGGGCTCGTAGGGGCAGTTGGCCACGTCCAGGCGGATGGCCTCGGCCCGGGTCACGGCGGCGGCCTCGTCCATGTCCTCGCAGAGAACCACCAGCTCCTCCCCGCCGAAGCGGGCGGCATAGCCCTTGAACAGCATGGCATGGGCCGAGACGACGGCCGCCAGCACCCGCAGCACCCCGTCGCCCACAAGGTGGCCGTAGGTGTCGTTGACGGTTTTAAAGTGGTCCACGTCGAGAAACATCAGCGACAGCGGGCTGTTGTTTCGCCTGGCGCGCTCCATGGCCCCGTCGATTTGGACGTCCAGGGCGCGGCGGCTATACAGCTCGCTCAAAAGCGGGTCGAAGTTGGCCGTGCGCTCCACCTGCCTGGCGTGCTCCTCCCAGGTGCGGGCTTCCTCCCTGGCCTGGGCCACCATCTCGGTGATCATGCCGCGAAAGCGGCGCACCACCTCGGTCTTGTCTTCCTCGGCGCAGATGAGCTTCTCTGTGTCCCGGCCCATGCGCTCAAGGCTGGTTTCGCGGGTCTGGCTGCTGGCCTGGATGTCCTGCACCACGCGGCTCATCTCGGCGTACAGGGCGTTTGCCCCGTCGCGTTCGGCCTTGAGCTGGTCGCGCAGGTCGGCCACCTTGGAGTTGTCCAGCAGAAAACCCTGGATGGTGGCGATGACCTGCCGGAAGCTCTTGCGGTCCAGGGGCCTGGCGGCCATCTGCTCAAAGACGGCGGCCTGGATGGCGCACTTCTGGCTTTTGGTGAACAGGTTCATTTCGGCCACGAGGTTGCGCACGAAGAGCACCACGGCCATCCAGTCGGCGTCCTCGGCCACGCCGAAGCGCTCCAGGACCTGCTGGACCTTTTCCAGGTCATGGCAGTGATTCTTGCTCTGATCCGGAGTCATCAACACCTCGCCGACAATGGGGCCCATGGCCGGAACCTTAAGGAAACAAACGTGCTGCGGCAACCCGCCTGGCCCCGACTGGTCAGGGCCGGTTCCGGGCCGATTCCGGGGAGTTGCGCGCCCAAGACAATGCGCTGCAACGGATTGCACCTTTGTTCATTTACCCTTGGACAGAGCGGGCGTCAACGCCAGAATCGACCCGGAACCGGGGCGGGCGCGAGGTCCCAAGGCGGGGCGGCCGGGGCGAGCGGGCAGGGGGCTTTGCCATGGCCGGGCCGGGGCGCGGGCACGCCGTGCGCTAAGACCTGCGGCTGTCGCGCCAGCCTCTCCCCCCCCCGTCAAACCCCAGCGTTGGCTCCGGCCTTCTGCGCCTCCGCCGCCCACAGCGGCAGCCGCACCGTGACTGTGGTGCCCTCGCCGTCTGCGCTATGCATCGCCACGGAGCCTCCCTGGGCCTCGGCCGAGAGGCGCGCGGAATAGGTGCCCAGACCCGCGCCGTGGCGCTTGCCCTGGGTGGAGTACTTGTCGAAGAAGGTGGCCCGCAGGGAGTCGGGCACGGTTCCGGCGTTGTGCGTGGACCACTCGGCCTGGCCGTCCGCCGCGCAGAGCCGCACCTGGACCTCGCCGCCCTGGGGCGAGGCCTCCACCGCGTTCTTGAGCAGGTTGGAGAGCATGGTCCGGCAGAGCAGCCCGTCGCCGCAGATGGGCGCAAGGTCGTCCCGGACCTCCAGCAGGAGCTCCACGCCAAGGGTCTTCGCCAGGGATTCCAGCTCGTTGGCCACCTGCCGGGTCAGGGCCAGCAGGTCTACGGGCAGGGGCGAAAGCTCGAAGCTGCCGGTTTCGATGCGGTACAGGGTCAGGGACTGGTCGATGAGCTCCAGCATGGACAGCCCGGCCCGGTGGATGAGCTCCATGCCCTCCACCTGGTCGGGGGTCAGGTTCGGGTCGTTCTGGTACAAAAGAGGCAGGTTGATCACCGCGTTCAGCGGGCCCTTCAGGTCGTGCTTGGCGATGCGCTCCATGTCCGCGCGCAGGGCTTCCTCGCGCTTGCGCTCGGTGATGTCGTGTACGAAGACCAGGGCCCCGTTTTCGCCAGCGTAGAGCAGGGGCACGGCGGAGACCTCCACGTCCAGGGGCCTGCCGTCCAGGCGCAGGTGCCGCATCTCCAGGGCCGGGGCCGACTGGCGCTCCTGGTTGACCCGGCGCATGCGCTCGGTGGCCAGGGCGTGGTAGTCCGGGTGGAAGCGCGCGAGCACCGAGCTGCCCAGCAGGTCCTCGGGGCAGGCCGCGCCGTAGAGCTTCAGGCAGGCAGCATTGACGTAGGCGAAGCAGCCCCTGGTCTGCACGAAGATGGCCTTGGGCGCGCTTTCCACCAGATTGCGGAAGATCTCCTCGCTCTCGCGCAGGGCCTCGTACATGCTGCGGCTGGCGGTGATGTCGGTGATGAGCGCGGCCACGCCCAGCGGGGCGCCCCAGGCGTCATCCACGCGGCGCTTGCTCACGCGGTACCAGGTGTCGCCCACCTTCTGGTCCACGATGACCGCGCCGTGGCGCAGGGCGGCCAGGTCGCTCTCCTGGCAGCCCTTGGCCATGTCCTCGGCCATCAGCTCAAAGTCCGTTTTGCCGATCATGTCGCGCGGGGCCAGGCCCAGCAGGGCCTCGTGGGCGGAGTTGGCCATCAGGTAGCGCAGTTCCGGGTCCTTCAGGAACATCAGGTCCTGGGAGGTGTCGATGATGGCCGCCAGACGCTCACGCTCGATGCGCAGGGCGTCGGCCGTGCGCTTGCGCTCGGTGTCGTCGCGGGAGACCACCAGGAAGCGCTCGGGTCCGGCGGCCCCGCCGGAAAGCGGCGCAATGGAGACATCCCACCACTTGGGCGTGCCGCCGGCCGTGGGGCAAAAGCCTTCAAAGCGGCCCACGTGCCCGGCCTGGGCCTCGTGGAAGGCGTCGGCGGCGAGTTCGTAGTCCGAGCCCTTCCAGAACGCCAGGTAGGGCTTGCCGTAGAGCTGCTCCACGTTGTCCAGCTCCAGCAGGCGCGGGCCGCTGGGGCTCATGTAGGTCAGCTCGCCGCTTTTGTTCAGGATCTTGATGCAGTCCGGGCTGTTGTCGATGATGGTGCGCGCGAAGGCCTCGCTCTCGCGCAGGGCTTCCTCGGCCTGTTTGAGTTCGGTGATGTCCTGCACGATGCCCAGCGAGCGCAACGGCTGGCCCAGGGCGTCGAACTCGTGGTGGCAGGCCTGCTTGACCCATTTGACGCGCCCGCTCGGCAGAAGCAGGCGGTGGACCACGGAAAACGGGGCCTTTTCCGCCAGCGAATCGCTGAAGGCCGTGTCCACGTCCTCGCGGTCGTCCAGGTGCACCAGGGCGAGAAATGCCGCGTAGGAGGGCGCACAGGAGCCGGGTTCGATTTCAAGGATGCTGTACACGCCAGGGCCCCAGAACAGGGTGTCCGTGGCGTGGTTCACGTCCCATTGCCCCAGCTGGGCCATCTCCTGGGAGAAGAGCAGGCGCTGCTGGCTCTCGCGCAGGGCGGCCTCGGCCTGTTTGCGTTCGCGGATGTCGCGCACCAGACTGATGAACGCGGGCTGGCCGTCGTAGGTGATGGGTCGGCAGTTGATCTCCACGGGGATCAAGGTGCCGTCCTTGGCCTTGTGGGTCACCTCGAAGATGCATTCCCGGTTCTCGAACACCTCGTCGATGCGCTGGCGCACCTGCTCCGGGGCCTCGTTGGCGTCCACGTCGGAAATGCCCATGGCGAGCAGTTCGGCCACGCTGTAGCCCAGGCGCTGGCGGGCCACGCGGTTTACGGCCAGAAACCGTCCGTCCGCATCGCCGATGAAGATGGCGTCGCCCACGTTGTCAAAGATGCTGCGGTAGCGCTCTTCGCTTTGCCGCAGTTTTTTTTCGGCCTGCTTGCGCTCGGTGATGTCCTGGGCGATGCTGTCGATGCTGGCCACGCTTCCGTCCTCGGCGTAGTGCAGGTCGATGGTCCAGGACAGGTGGCGCACCTCGCCGCTGCGCGAGACCTGGCGATTTTCAAGGCTCGCGTGGGCGCGCTTCTCCGCCGCCCAGCGCTGGAACTCCTGGCGGGTGGGCTCGCGGTCGTCGGGATGGACGAAGTCAAAGGCCGCGCGGCCGAGAAGCTCCTGCGGCTCCAGCCCGAAGATGCTGCGGGCCACGGGGTTGACGTAGAGGAACAGCCCGTCCGCGTCGACCTGGGTGACGAGGTTGTCCGTGCCCTCCACCACCTCGCGGAAGCGCGTCTCGCTCTTGCGCAGGGCGGCCTCCACCTGCTTGCGCTGCTGGATGTCCTGGATGGTGCCGTAGACCCTGCCTATGGCCGTGGAGCGCCTGCCCACGCAGTGGACCCAGCGCCGTTCGCCCGTGGCGGTGATGATCTCCAGCTCCACATCGTACGACTGCCCCTGCGCCAGGGCCAGCTGCACGGCCTGCTGGATGGCGGGCCGGTGCTCCGGCGCGTAGAAGGCGATGGCCTGGTCCACGCTGACAGGTTGCCCCGGCTCCAGGCCGTGAATGCGGTAGGTCTCGTCCGTCCATTGCATCTCCAGGGTCGTGGTGTCGAACTCCCAGCCGCCGATGCGCCCGATGCTGCTCATGGCCTCCAGCAGGAGCCGGTGGCGGGCCAGGGCGCGCTCGGTCTGCCTGCGCTCGGTTATGTCGCGCACCACGGCCGCAACGCCGTCCAGGCTGCCGTCGTCGCGGCGGATGGCCGAGACGGCCACGGACACGTCGACCAGGGAGCCGTCCTGGCGCAGGCGCACGGTTTCAAAGCGCGCCGCGTTCAGCCCGGCGGCGAAGCGCACCAGCAGGTCCGGTATCTCGTTCCTGCGGTCGGGCGGGCAGAGCAGGGCAGCGGACATGCCGATGGCCTCCTCCGCCGTGTAGCCGTACACGCGCTCGCAGCCGGGGTTCCAGCTCATGATGGCGCCGTTTTGGGCCACGCTGAAAATGGCGTCGTCCGAGGCCTCGACAATGGCGGCCAGACGCTGGAGGTCGGCGTTCACCGCGCAGCGTTCCTCGGCCCGGGCGGCCAGGACCGAGGCTTCGAAGGCGCGGGCCCGGGCGCGGTGCAACGACTCGGCAATGCCGGAGATGAGCGCGCCGCTGACCAGGAACAGGCCCAGGGCCAGCCACGACGCCTCGGTGGGGATGAACGGGGCCAGTTGCGGCAGCACCCAGAGGTAGGCCAGCAGGGCCAGCAGCAGCGTGGCCAGGCTGCCGGAGAGGAGCCCGCCCAGAAGCGCGGCGAGCATGACAGCGGGGTAGAAGGTCAGAAAGGGGGTGCGCGGCCCCACCACGCCCAGCATGGCCAGGCGCAGCAGCACCCCCCCGGCCACGGCCAAAAGGGCCACCAGGACGCGCTGCGCTGGTCCGCGCACCGGCAGGTTCATGCCCATGTCCAGCCTCCCCCCCTTCTGCGCCAAGGTGCCGCCAGCCTCCACGGGCGGGCGGAAATCCATACTCGTTTCGTCGTATACTCCACGTTAGCGAATAAAGGCAAGCGCGCTGGAAATGAGTATCAATCCTGCGGCGCCCAGCGGTTGCCTTCGCCAGTGGCCTGGCCTATTCTCGGCCCCATGTGCGATACTGACAATAATAATGGCAGTGATTACGACAACGGCTCCGACGAATTTTTCTCGCCTCGCGAGCCCGGCTTGCCGGAGCTCGACTGCCTGGGCTGCGGCTGGTGCTGCCTGGACAACCCCTGCGAGGTTTCGCACACGGTCTACGGCTACACCCCGCGCTGCCCGGCGCTGGAGTGGACCGGCGCGCGCTACGTGTGCGCCCTGGTGCTGCGCCCGCAACAGGGCGTGGACCTGACGCCGCTGTTCGTGGGCCAGGGCTGCTGCGCCCGGCACAACCCCTGGCGCGGTGAGGTCAGGCGGCGCGGCTGAGGCGCCCCCCGCCCTAGTCCCGGATGCGCACCCGGAAGACCTTCTGGGCCAGCACCTTGCCCTCGCTCACGATCTCGATGGTGTAGTCGCCGGGCACCAGGTCGGCCTGCGTGTCGAAGCTCCACACCGCATGCTCCGGTTGGCCGATGACGCGCTCAAAATTGGCGCTGCTGCGGGTCATTGTCTCGTGGGTCTGCGGGTTGACCATGGGCGGGTGGACCACGCCCACCTCGATGGTCACGTGGCCGTCCTTGGGCGTGCCGCGCAGAATGTATTTCATGCCGATGCTGGTGCCCAGCCGGGCGTCGACCAGGGTGGACTTGCGCACCAGCTTGAAGTCCGTGGCGCGGTCCTTGATGCCGTCGGCCACGCTGGCCGCGTGTATGCGCTGCACCACCGTGGAGGTGTAGATGCCGAACTCCAGAATCTTGACGCCGGTGACCTTGGGCGCTGCGGGCTCGGTCTTCTTGGCTTTGGTCTGCGATGATTTGGCGGCCTGGGCCTGGGCCACGGGGGACAGGCCGACCAGGCCCGCCAAATCGGCGCACGCCAAGGCGGCGAGCAGCGTCACGGCGGCCAGGGCCAGCAGGGATATGCGTTTCATGGAGGTCTCCTTACGGTTTGCGCGGGCGGGATTGTGTGGGCAGCGCGGGGGCGCGCAGGCCCGGCTCCGGCCCGCCAAAAATGTGTTGCGGCTGCGCCCGCCTGCGCCGGGCCGTCAGATCCCCAGGCTGGCCCGCAGGGTGTCCAGGCGCAGGTGCTTGGCCACCAGGTCCGCGCCTTGGCGCACCTTGACAGCATCGCGCATTTTGTGGCGCATGAGCAGGTTCTCCATCTTCTTGGCCACGGTGAAGGTGTCCTCGCGCACGATGATGATGCTCGTCTCCAGCACCTCGGAGCGCGTCAGAATCACGTCGTTGGGGTACAGGTTGCCGGTGAGCACCAGACAGGGGCAGTCGCCTTCAAGGGCCACCAGCTGAACGTCCGACCGGTCGCCGCCGACGATGACCGCAGCGTTCTTCTTCTTGCGGAAGTGCAGCATGAAGTTCTCCACCTGCATGGTGCCGATCAAAAACTGCGAGACCACCCGGTCGGTCCTGTGGTGCGCGCTGATGACCTTGCCGCCCAGGCGCGTGGCCAGGTCGCCCACGGTGATGGAGCCCATGAGCGGGTCGCGCGGGAGGATGCCGAGCACCGGGATGCCCCGGCTTTCCAGAAACGGGGCCAGGTGTCCGCTGACCTCCTCCAGGAAGGTCGGCGGCACGTCGTTTAGGACCACGCCCGCGAGGTTGCCCTGCATCTGCTCGCTGAGCATGAGCAACAGGTCGTAGTTCAGCTCCTTCTCGAAGCGGTCGATGACCAGGGCCTTGAAGGTCCCGCCGCTGGCGGCCAGGGTCTTGACCAGGCTCACGGCGTCCAGGCCGGAATACTTGCCCGAGTACATGCTGCCGCTGCCAGCCACGAGCATGATGTCGCGGCCCTTTTCCAGGCCCTGGTAGGCCGTGGCGACCTGGGCCGCCAGCCCGCCGCCCCCTTCGCCGCTCATGCCTGCAAGCCGCCCCTCAAAGGCGTCCATCTTGAAGTCGTGGGTCACCACCACCGGGGTCATGGCTGTGGACGTGTGCGCTGGGTCGTCTTCCAGACCAAGGGCCGCCCGCACGAAGAGCGCGTCCTCGTCGGCCAGGCCGGTGTCCGTCTCCACGGGCATGGCCCCCACGGGCTTCATGTAGCCGATCTTGAGCCCCGCCTTCTGGAAGGCCAGGCCCAGGCCCACAGTGATGGTGTTCTTGCCGGAATAGCCGGAGGTGGAGCCGATGTAGAGTCCGGGCATGACGCCCTCCTTGATTGATGTCGATGGATGTCGAGTAGAATCGCAAAACTCCAGGGGCGGCCCCCGCGTTCCTCCTGCGCGAACGCGGGCTTAAGCCCCGGTTCAGCGCAGGTTCGCCACAATGTCAGCCCAGGGTCAGGCGCGCCCCGGCGATGAACACGCCGTCCGGCCCGGCCAGCACCGGCGAGAATTCCGCACCCACAAGCATGGGCAGGCGCTGGGCCAGCCTCGAAACGGACAAAAGCAGCCGCTCCAGCGCGGCCAGCGAGACCACCGAGCCCCCCCGCGCCCCGCGCAGCAGCGGGTAGAAGCGCACCTCGCGCAGCATCTCGCGCGCGTCCTCCGGGGTCAGCGGGGCCAGCCGGTGCGAAACGTCGCCCAACAGCTCGCTGCTCACCCCGGCCAGGCCAAAGGACAACAGCGGGCCGAACTGCGGGTCGCGGGTGAAGCCCGCCACCAGCTCAAAGCCGCCCTGGCCCGGCAGGCCGGTGGCCGCCTGCACCAGGCAGCCGGTGACGTAGGCCTCGGGCCGCAGGCGCGCGGCGCGGCTGGTCAGCGCCAAAAAGGCGTGGCGCACCCCGGCCTCGTCGCGCAGGCGGGCGAAGCGTCCCAGGGCCTCTGGATCTCCACCGCCGCCAAAGCCGCCGCCAGCGCCGCCCCCGCCGAAACCTATCCCGCCGCCCAGGATGAGCCGCTGGATGACAAAACCTTTCTTTCGCTCACCTGGCTCACTGGCGACGCCTTGAATCCTGAGCAAGCCGTACTCCGGAACGTCCTTACCTATGTTCTCTTCGGCAATGAAGCGGCTCCGCTGAAAAAGGCTTTGGTGGACTCCAAACTCGGCCAGGATATTCTTGACTGCGGCGACATGGAACTGGGACCTGAAACCATCTTCAGCGTAGGGCTCAAAGGCAGTAATCCAGATAAGGCCATGGCATTCGAGCAACTGGTTCTTTCGTCATTAAAGTCTATTGCCAACAGTGGTATACCCCGCGAACTGATTGAAGCCGCCTTCCAGCAAACGTCCTATCATTACCTGGAAATCATGCCGATGTTCCCGCTCCACACCATGAATCGTGTCCTGAGCGCCTGGGTACATGGCGCCGATCCGCTCACCTTTCTGGACATGGGACAACACCTCGAGACCTGCCGCAAACGTTATGAGGCCGATCCTCAAATCTTTTCGCGACTGATCATCCAGAGCCTGGTCGACAACACGCACCGGCTCACCACGATTCTGGCTCCCGACAAGTCATGGCAGGCTAAAACAGACGCCGCTTTTGACTCCCGTATGGAAGCCGAACGCCATCGCAGAACCGAGGCCGAATGCCTTGAGATTGCCCAAAAGTCCGCCGCCATCGACGCCGATGCCGGGACTGCAAACTCCCCTGAGAAAGTCGCCCTTTTGCCACAACTCAAGGTCAAGGATCTCCCCGCCAAACCACGCCATATCCCCACCACGTTAGAGAGACTTCAGACCACAGACCATAGGCCACAGACCTTGCCCGAAGGGACTCGCAACTCGGGACTCTCGACTCGGGACTCAAGTGTCCCTGTCCTTAGAAATGATCTTTTCACCAACGGCGTAAACTATCTGCGCTTCAGCCTCGATCTGGCCGGCATGCCCGAAGAGCTCTGGTCTTTTCTCCCGCATTACTGTGAGGCCATCACCAAACTGGGCGCGGCCGGCATGAATTACGAAGCCATGGCGCGCCGCGTTTCGGCCTCCACCGGCGGCTTCGCCTGCTCCCCTTCCTTCCAATCCCATGCCACTATCCTCGATCAGCCGGTACTGACCATGCGCTTCGCCTGTAAAGCGCTCAACACCCAGATCGACAAGGCTATGCAGGTGATTCATGACCTCATCTTTGCGGTGGACCCTAGAGATCCTAACCGGCTACGCAATGTCCTCATGCAGGCGCGCGCCGGCTATCGCAGCGATATCATGGAGAATGGACACAGCTACGCCCAGTGTCATGCAGGGCGACACCTGACCGTCAACGGGCTACTGGATGAACAATGTAACGGCATTCCCCAAGCCGCGCTCGCCGCCCGCCTCTGCGACAAGTTTGAGGCAGAAGCTGAAGTGCTCATGGAGCGCATTGAACAAATCCGCGCATTCATGTTATCTCCTGACCGGCTCGCAATCAGTTTCACCGGCTCCGATCACGCCTACG
>Ga0118677_10002120_pt1 | contig 40604 bp, 29 predicted proteins | sample AliMusrvi5mmetaG_FD_86154 | JGI IMG/M metagenome (GOLD analysis project Ga0118677, IMG submission 86154) | reverse complement strand
CCTCAGCACACGGTCGAGTTGGATGGCTTCTGGATGTATAAAAATGACGTAACAGTAACGCAATACCAGAAATTTTGCATGGCGACGGGTCGAGAGATGCCGTGGGCGCCGTCATGGGGGTGGATTGATGATCACCCGGTGGTGAATGTCAGTTGGGACGATGCGACTGCCTACGCGCTGTGGGCTGGCGCATCATTGCCGACAGAAGCGCAGTGGGAGCAAGCGGCGCGCGGGACGGACGGGCGGATCTATCCCTGGGGAAATGAGTGGGACGCGAAAAAATGTAACAATGCTCTTGCGAAAAACCCTCTGCGAATAACGAGTCCGGTGGGAAGTTATCCGGCGGGCGTCAGTCCGTATGGGTGTATGGATATGGCGGGGAACGTATGGCAATGGTGCACGGACTGGTATGATGAGGATTATTACAAAAACTCTCCGACACAAAATCCAACCGGTCCGGTCACTGGAACAGCGCGGGTGCTGCGCGGCGGTGGTTGGTACAGTACCTTTCCCGTCAGTTTCCGCGCTTCCTACCGGTTCGACGACATTCCCACGAACCGGCGCAGCTACTACGGCTTCCGTTGCGTGCTGCGTTCGCCAGGACCGTAATTCCCCATTATTCTTCACCCTTTTTTCTTTTTACGAGGCGTTAGGAGCGCCGCACTGGCCAGGAAGTTCGACAAGCTCAAGTACTACGACCGATGGGAGCGACGGAACTTGACACCAGTGATTCGACAAGGATACGATATAGTGGTAAATTTTAGTACCTTAAGCTTTCGGCACTGCGATAAAAGAGGAAAACCATGAATTCACACAATATTATGGCGCGGGTTCGCCTTTTGCCGTTCCTTCATAGTGTCCTTGTGGCGCTATGTGTAGTGTTGATGCTAACACCTGCCATTGCGTATAGCCAAACTCCCGGCAATGAAAATACGAGCTCTTACGCAAGTCTAGATAACGATGCCGTAAACATCCCCCTTTTTCGTGATACCGAACGGCATAACTTGTTTGCCAACATTGAGTTGAAAGGCAAGATTACCTATAATTCGCAGGCCATACTGAGCGGCACAGAAGGATTGAGCAGATTGCAGCTTGAAGGCGCAAAGGAGAAGGTAAACATTCGCAAGAGTATGCTGCTGGTTGGAAAAGCCCTGGTCACTACGGATGATGGGAAAGCGTATGTCGTTTACAGTCTGGATGCTGATGAGATGAAGGGTGAGGTTACAGGCAGGATCATGGACATCAACGCCAAAGACAACGATGGCGAAACGATGCTCACTCTGGCAGCAGGCAGGGGACATGACGCGGATGGAGTGCGCACGCTCGTGAAAGCCGGCGCAGATGTGAATGCGAAAAACGACAAGGGGGATTCGGCGCTCTCGCTGGCGGTGAGTGACGGGCATGCGGATATATTGAAAATTCTGCTCGTGGTTCATGCGAATGTAAATATGAAGAACAATAACGGCGACACGCCGCTTCTGCTGGCCGCGACTGTTGGCAATATAGAGATCATGCAAGCGCTCGTGAATGCTGGGGCGGATGTAAATGCGAAAAACGAGAAGGGAGAGGCAGCGCTCGCGCTGGCGGTGAATAAAGGTCAAGCGGATATTGTGAAAAGCCTGCTCGCGGCTCATGCGGATGTCAATACGAAGACCAAAAGCGGCGACACGCCGCTCCTACTGGCCGCGGCTGCCGGCAACATGGAGGCAGTGCAAATGCTCGTGAAAGCTGGAGCGGATGTGAATACGAAAAACGAGAAGGAGGATACAGCGCTCTCGCTCGCGGTGAATAACGGACATGCGGATATCGTAAAAATATTGCTCATTGTTCATGCGAATGTAAATATGAAGACGAACAGCGGCGACACGCCGCTTATACTGGCCGCGACTGCCGGCAATGTGGAAATCATGCAAGCTCTTGTGAACGCCGGAGCAGAGGTGAATCAAGTAAATAAAAATGGCGATTCGGCGCTTTCGCTGGCTGTCACCAATGCACAAGCGGATATGGTGAAGATTCTTCTCGCTGCGCATGCAGACGCGAAGATCAAATTGAAGAGCGGCGAAACTTTGTTGACATTAGCTACGGGAAAGGCCAACAACGCTGACCTGGTACAAGCATTTATCGCTGCCGGAGCTGACGTGAACGCGAAAAACAATAACGGCGACACCCCGCTGACGCTTGCCGCAACGAGCGGCAACGCAGAGAGTGTGAAAGCCCTGCTCGCTGCCCATGCGAACGTGAATATTATCATGAATAACGGCGAAACATTGCTAATTTTAGCGGCTGGAAAGGCTAACAACGCTGACTTAGTACACATGTTTATCACAGCCGGTGCGGACGTGAATGTGCCCAACAATAACGGCGACACGCCGCTGGCGCTGGCCGCCAATAATGGCAACGTCGAGAGTATGAAAGCCCTCATCGCTTCCAAGGCGAACTTAAATGTGAAGTTTCCACACGGCGAGACGGCGCTGACGCTAGCTGCCGGGAAATGCAACAGCGTGGAACTCGTCCAAATGCTTCTCGCGGATGGCCTGGATGTGAACGCGAAAAACACCGATGGCGATACGTCCCTGACGTTGGCTGCGGCAAATGGCAATGCCGAGAATGTTAAAGCCTTGCTGGCGACCAAGGCTGACGTCAACGCGAAAAATAATAATGCCGAAACAGCGCTCACGCTGGCTGCCGGTGAAGGCAGTGTGGAAGTTGTTAATACACTTATCGCTGCCCATATAAAGGTAAATGCGATGACAAAAATCGGCGATACAGCGCTGATATTGGCTACAAAGAAGGGATACGCGGATGTTGTGGGTGCGCTGATTGCCGGCCAAGCTGACGTAAACGTTCAAAATGGTAACGGCGATACAGCGCTGGCGTGCGCAGCAAAACTGGTCAATGCGGCTATACTAACCAAGCTACTCGGTGCAAGGCATGTGGATGTGGATAGACCAGACCATGACGGCAACACGCCCTTAATCCAGGCTGTCATTCAGGACAATCTTGCTTGTGTGACAGCCTTGTGTGATGCTAAGGCAGATGTAAACTGGAAAAATAAACACAAAGATACGCCTCTCTCGTGTGCGAAAAATGAAAGCATGAAAACATATCTGATAGGACGGGGGGCTACTCCGCCTCCTCCTCCGCCTGCTCCCCGTACTCCACCAGGCCCAGGCGAACCTGTGTGAATCCCACATCCGGTAAGTGTTGGCGGAGAGCTCAATGCAATGCCAGCAAAACCACGAGTTGCTCAGGAGTATCGTTGTTAGATTGCGGATTATAGAGAGTTCGGTAATTTGCTAGCCTGCATTATTCATAATTATTTCGAATAATGCCCAGCTAGTCCGACGGTTCTTACGTTTCATGAATTATCCGGGCTAGAGTTTTCTGGGAGACGCTCCCATCTCCGGACATTTCCCCGTTGTGACAAGGGAAGGGAGTGACGGGCGGGCCGACCCCAGAGATGGTCCTTGATGATCCCTCCCTCCCCTGCCGCAAGGAGGGAGGGGAGGGGTAGAGGCCATATTACCAGTAAGCAAGGGACAGAACAACCCTGAGTCCTGAATCTAAAAACGATACTCCTGGCCCATTAACTTTTCCTATTGACAAGGGGTAAGGTTATTAGTAAAATATTATTATAAGTATTGGCAGGCCTATCTTATCCGATACCGCGATGAAACGTTTAGGTTAGCTTAACATTCACTATAGTGATTTTTCGTCACAAGCCGAACTTGGGTCTCGTGTTCCATGGATAAGCTTATGGACGAGCTTATACTCTATTTGTTCACGGCGTTGGCCGTGAGAAAGAAGTGCAAATGAATACCTTGCGTTCCGTAATACTGTCCGCAGTCCTATTCATCGGCGTTGCTGCTTTTGCTTATCCATCGCTGCTTGGCCCGACTGGCGGCGCCAATCTTCCGACTGCCCGCGTAGCTAAACCGGGGGAGCTTATCTGCGCAGTTGACGGGATAAGCAACGGGAACAGTGTTTATGAAGGAGGTTCCTATTGGACTTGGTATGGTTGGGTTACTGAATCGGTTAGTGTTACTACCAGTAAAACATACGATTATAGATTTCTTTATGGCATGCGTAACAATATGGAAATTGGCGGCACGTACAACTCCCAAAATTCATATACTAAGATTAATGATAACGGTTCTATCTATAATTCGAAGACTAGTTTGAACAACTGGGGATTGAATTTTAAACAAGTCTCCAGCAATGATTTTCTGGATTTTAGAGCCGGTTGGGGCGTGGTCTATCAGAATTATTCTTCTGGCGGCAATGTGGAACAGTTGTATGGTGTGCTATCAAACGCATGGCGAACAGAGAAAGGCACGGCCTATCAGGTGTCATATGGTCTCAACTGGACAGCGTTAGATAATGTGGCTAATTTTAATGGCTCTTCTTCACAAACAAATGCCACAAGATTGTATATTGATATGGAAGTAGCGTTCGCCAATAAAATAAACTTGTCTGGTGAATATCAGTTTCAAGGCGACATTGACCAAACGGCACTGGAATCATTTGTAATGCGCTATCCCTACTCCACTCATTGGTGCTGCCAGTTGGGATGGACCAATGCCTATCGCGGCGTGTTAGGGAATAAATCCCAGACGATATCGTTGGGCCTTGCATATAAGAACACCCCCTGGTAATTAGTACCTTATCCCTTCGGAACTGCGATAAAAAACGAAGATTACAAGTGTCCACATGACGCTCTAGCAGTTGCGAAGAGAGAAGATACTCGCAAGATCAGCGCACGTCAGTAAAATAACGCCGACTGCGCGATTTGATTTTACAATAACATGTTGGATTGTGGGCAAAGCCCACATCGCTACTTGATCAGACCTAACCCGGATATAATTCATGAAAGGTGAGGAGGACTGCCGGACCAGCCTGGCAGTCCTCACTTCGTCTCATTAGACTGTATTTATTTTGGACAGCAGTGATCGAAAATTTTATCTGGATATGAGACGCTACGCCCCTTAGCCTTACTGGCCTTGCCAGCACTCACCGGGCATAATACAGGTACCGAATACCTACAAGGAGATAAACGATGACAACAAAATTATACGCGCTGCTTGTCTTTCTAATGCTCTGCTTTACGACAGTAGTCTCGTTTGCCCAGCAAACGACTTCAATACCTGATGCCGCACGTGCAACACAATTCAATGATTTAAAATCCCTTGCGAATAATGGAGATGCAAGGTCACAGGTAAAATTGGGGGTACTATATTATGAAGGGAAAAAGGTTAATAAAGATTATGTGGAAGCTTTAAAGTGGTTCACGAAAGCTGCTGAATTAGGAAACTCCGAGGGGCAATGGCGACTGGGGAAAATGTTTGAAGCCAACGAAGGCACCGAAAAAAATTATAACGAAGCAGTGAAGTGGTACAGAAAGGCGGCTGACCAGGGGGATGCCGAAGGGCAATGTAGACTGGGATATATGTATAGCGAAGGCAATGGTGTTGAAAAGGATAATCAAAAAGCAATGGAATGGTACAGGTTATCTGCTGAACACGGGAACGCAGAGGGTCAATGGCGTTATGGTGAATCATGTGGAGCCGTTCACGGCTATGCTGGGTATCCCGAACGGTTGAAATGGTATAAAAAGTCCGCAGAACAAGGTAATGATATCGCTCAAACAAAGCTGGCTGCGATGTATGAATCAACCGAAGGCGGCCTGAAATTAAACTTTGTAGAAGCAGCAAAATGGTACAAAAAAGCAGCAGAGCAAGACAATTCTTATGCTCAGCGGCGATTCGGCGATATGAATTATGCTGGTAAAGGGGTAGTAAAGAACACTGTAGCAGCGGCAATATGGTACAGAAAAGCTGCAACGCAAAATGATTGGGTCGCCCAACATTATCTGGGAGAGATGTATAAAAACGGCATTGGTGTCCAAAAAAATATCAAGGAAGCCAAAAATTGGTATCAGAAAGCTGCTGAGCATTATATCGCTGCTTCACAGTATCAACTAGGGAATATTTTTGAAAAAGGTGTCGATATTCCTGTTGATTATACCTTTGCCCATGTGTGGTACAGCTTGGCAAATGATACCTGGTCTGGGAAAAACGACCCCATGACAAAATCCATGTTTTCCGCAGATAATGATACAATAGTCGCAGCATTGGCTCGGATCGAAAAGAAAATGACACAAAAGCAAGTTGCGGAGGCAAATAGAATAGCTGATGAAAAAATCAAAGGTGTCAATCCAAGGTATATTGCTGCGGTAAACTTTTATTTCATCCAAGAGAAATTTTATCAAAAATCACCTGCGCTTAGCAAATAACCTTGATGCGCGTGATCTTTTGACAGACAAATCCCATTTGATATGAACGAAAAATCCCGCAGATAGCGGAACTCGTGGTAAGTCAACCGCCAGTGACCATCAGTCCCGACGGGACGACAGCCGCATGTCAGTATGCGAAAACTTTTGGTCAATAATGCTTACCGCTTTCATCCTGCTTGCACAATGTGCTGCCGTTCACAATCTGTTCCTTTGCTGTCACTGCTATCTCCGTTGGTTTAGTCTGGAAACCACATCCTAACGGAACGGGGAACCGGTTGGGACCCCCCCAACCGGTTCTCTTCATAAGTTCATTTCCTTATAGACATACATTTTTAATCTGCACAGATAGATAGATTCTTAATACGGCACATACAGTCATAGACAACGCCTTGCAGGCTATCGCCCGGCCCGGCGGGATACCATCCTGTTGCAAACCCGGCCTGCATGGCAAGAGCCTTGACACGCTCGAACATACCCACGCCATCCGGGTAGACCCGGAACACGATATATGCGTCCTGCGCCGAGTGACGATGCAGTAATGACTGAAAGACCGATCCAGGCGTTTTCGCCTGTTCTGTATTCTCCCCGGCGCTGTCCAGCACCATACAATTTATCGTGGCTCTGGCAAGAAAAACCATGCTGAGGTAATTGGCAAAGTCAGCGTGACACGCGACATGCATCCCCTGCTGATTGAAACTGAGCTTATCAAACGTATGCCCCCACTCATTAAGGTTCTTCATGGTGGTAGGCTTTCCCAGTTTAGTGAAAATCGTGTTAAGAACGGCATCAAAGTCCGGGCAGAGCACACGATCATGCGCACAAATGACCAATACCGGGTTTTTGCCAGTCTCTTGCTCGAGTGGCAAGGTGCGAATGACAATCGTGCTTCCCGCGGTAAGCACGGCTAACACCAGCACGAACACCATGATACCCACGGTGGTGGAGAGCATGTCTGCCAACAGCACCAAGGGGGTTTCAAATGTATGGCTGGATCTGCTGCGGTGTTTCATGGTGTCGCTCCTGGCAAATTGTTCGTCATGTAAGCCTTTCCGGTATCGCCTACACCGGATGCTTCACGAAACCTAATGACTGCCGGGCTAAATGTGCATTATTCGAAATAGTTATGAATAATGCAGGCTAGAGTTAATCAATACCGTGTAGTTCCGTTTGACCCAGGTAAAGGACTAACTCTTTATCTGTATCGTACGGAATCCATGTTGTATGGAAGCCGGCCCTTTTCGCGATGTTCGCCGCATACAAATAGGTATCGAAGCTCGAGATGACGGTATCATTGAGCACGGCGGTATCGTTCCACACAAAAAACCTGACCAGGGTCTTCTCCGGATTCTTCTGCGTCAACTGCTCGCAGAACTTGGAATTAGCCGTGCTGATCATCCGTCTGATTTCTTCCGCAGACGATGGCGCCTTAAGCTTTAGTAGCGCTACACTTGGTTGGTAAATGTTGTCTGACTTCTCCCAGTCATCGTTATATTTGGGGGAGATCGATAACGAAATGTGGCGGGAATCGGTTGTTTTAAAGCGTACTGAGAAGGTCGTCGACTTCTGTTCTAGTTTGTTTACCGCATCATCGAATTCCCCTGGATGTTCAGCAACATACTGATTGGTAATGCTATTGTCTTTCACATATTTGCGAAAATTGCCCAATATTATGTCATCATCGAAAGTCGCAACCAGCTGTTGACGGCACACGACACACAGGATATTTTCCGGCTTCCACAACTTCCATGCATTCGCCGGTCCGCCGACGATCAGGCTTTTCATTATCTTTATAGGATAATTAACCAATGACTTAGGTTGTGGAATGAGATTTTGCAACTGCTTCTTCAGCCCATCCAGCTCTGTTTGTTTTCGCGAAAGATCCTCTTGTATGTCTGCTAGCGAACGGTTGCTGACAAGCGGTTCTATTTTTTGAATCTCGCCTTCCAAATCTGCGATCTGCTTATCAATGTTCGGATGGGCATTGTTCAGCGTAGGCAGTTGCAGTTGCAGCATGTTGTTTTCGGTGATTAAGTGCTCAACTTGTTTACTTTTCTGGTCGATATCGGCTTGATCTATCAGTTTATCAGGGAGAATGTAACCGCAAAGCTCTCGTTTCGCATCAGCTATCTGACGCTCTATATCCTGGACGTTGGCATTGGCCAACTCGGATTTGAGTTTTTCGACTGCAATTCGTTTTGCGTGAGCCTGACTCTCCCAGTAATTGACATTAGCCTCAATGTGAATCGGCAGATTTTTTCTGTATCCATTGTACTCATATTGCAATCGCTTAATTAATGCTATCCTCTCCTTATGGCTCATATTCAAGCAATTATTTTTTATGGTGAGTCGGTCAACTTGAATTGTACTTGAATCTACTTGTGAAATCACCTCTTTAAGGTGATCGAACTGTGAGGGGACCACAGGATTGTCCTGCGCCGACAGTCGCGCGGCTCCGCCAACCAGCAGCGCGAGCAGCAGCAGGCTCAACCGCAGCATGGGCAGCACCTCCGCTCCCGCGTGGCGAGACGTTCCCTCACCGCGCATCGTCAGATGGGACACGGCATATCGTTGTATGTAATGAATGTATAAGTTTTTCATGTGAGTGCGCCTTTCCAAAACAATCGGGAAAATACGATAAATTCGCCTGGCCAGCAGATTATCCGGCCGGTAACCTGCCGGCAGATTGCAAGTTACACAAAGGTTATCGCTCATGCCGCTGCTGTCCTGCCGGCGGTAGTAATGCCCCAGCCTTTCTCATTCTTTATCTTCCTCGGCAAAATTGAGCTTGCCGGTGTCTGGCAAGGGGAATGAGTTGTAAGGCACGGTGCCGAAAGGATTATCGGCTTTTTCGATTATCCTTTGCACTTTGCTGAACGCCCTTATGCCTGATGGCCGCACCTGTAAATTGATGACCAGCTTGCCATGATTATTATGATCTTCCGTCACGCAGTCAATGACCGATTTCAGTTGTTTGCTGTCCTCGTCTATGCTGTCCAGCGGGACATTGCCCTTCACAATTCCCCCGCCGTCTTCGAACTGATAACGGTAGATCGTCAGACCTGCCGCGTGACACTCGATATATAACGGATGCACCTCGCCTTTGGGAAAATTGAACGGCAAAGTAATCTCTTCACCGGTACCATTACCCGACCTCGGCGGTTTTTGCCCTATTTCTTTAATCTTCTTTACGGTATCTTCAAAATCGGTTTTGACATCATTGATCTCCTTATCTTTAGCTATGAGCCGACGCAACAATTCCTGCTTTTGCTTATTCTCCGGCGAGTCAACAATTTTCTGTAGTTTGTCCTTTTGCTCTTGCAAATCCTTCAGTTGCTTCTCCTTCTTTTGTTCCTGCTCGATCTGTGCCTTCAGTCCCTGCTGCCGCTGCTCCTCTTTCTGCAACTCCCTCTCCGCGGCTTTCATTTTCTCAGCCAGTGCCTTTTGTTTTTTCATTTCTTGAAGATAATGGAGCTTTTGTTTCTGTGTCTCCGCCACGCTTAGATGTTTTTGCAAGTCCTTCTCCTGCTTCATCATTGTGTTATACAATGCCGTGGCTATATTTAAACGGTGTTCTAATTTTTTAACTTGCCGCGGATCCGGTTTCTTCCTGAATGGTTTTAGTTTCCGATTCCAATCATCAATCTGCTTTAGATCGTTTAATTGCGATTTCAAGTCATGGAGTTTCTTCAAAGTTTGAGCTTCCATATCGCTTACATGTGGAGGTAGAGGTGGATCAAAAGTCTTATCTGCTCTGGCACTGGCGGGTATCCACGAACCATAAAGGAGCAGTGCCAGCATGAAGATGACGCCGGCGACAATACCGAGCAGGAGCAAGCGTCGGGGGTCGGCGGGTTTAGCCGCTGCGCGACACGCTGCCGGCTCCGCTGGCGCCTTGCCGCGCGCGGCTGGTGTTCGAAGGCGGGCGGGGACAGTGGCGGTTTGATTGTTGCGCCGGCCGTGTGCGCTGTCGTTGCTGAAGTGAGGAGTTGGTTTCATAGTATTGATTCCTTGCGCCCGCTGGTGCGAGCACTCGCTAATTCTTCGGTGTCCCGGTCAGGATTCATCCCGACGAGCCACCCATTCGCATCGTATTGATAGTTATAGACCGCGAAGTTCTCCGGCTAGACGGCATAGGCTTCAGAGAAGATGCGGATCTTACGCTATACCGAAGAAGTGGCGACAAATCGGTCAACTTACGAATTAGACGTCTGATTCGAGAGCAGTGCCGGAAGATAATGAATGATGATCAATCTGAAGACGATCCAGATTGTGATACTGAGAACGAGAGGGATAAGAATATACAGTATCCCATTTTCCTCCTGGGCATCGAAAGCCCGGGGGAGTTTAGACTTGCGCACGTTACCGACAATTGCTCCGATCGTCATTCCGGGCATACACCAGAGTAATGCTCCTGAACAACAGCCACCAAGCAACTGGGGAAATATGTTGAAGCTGATATACATGGTTATGATGGGTACCGCGAACATACAAAGTGAGTTTATCAGTGATGGAATAGCTATCTTTAACGCCAGATTAAGCCAGATTATGACAATGCAAATAGGCAAGGCAACCATAAAAAAGCCGAGAGTTCCATTGTTGTTAATGACGATACATCCCAGTATTGCGATATGGAGAAGGATGCCAAACAGAATGCCGTATTTCAATCCAGTCATCGAATATCGGCGTATCGGCGTATATAGATCAGTCAATAACGAGTGAAATGATGAGCATTTAAATAATGTTCCCTGCTTAATAAATGGCTTCTGATTGATCTGTTTTCGTTCTATAGTTGTTTCCGAATCTTTAGGAATATTTTTCTGTAGAATATCTTCACAAAGTTCAGTAATAGGCTTCTCGAACGCTGAATCAGCAATCTGTGGCGCCACATTGGTCGGTATCTGATTGTAATACCGATATGTCGCAGAGCCGGAATTCACAGTAATAGTCATCGATGATTCGCCTGGCGTAACAGGATTTATTGACGGTTCTTTGTGATTGGATGATGATTCGTGATCTTTCTGTAATTCCTCCATCTAACGCCTCCTTTTCGATAAAGCCGATCTCAGCATAATCCTGATTAAACACCTCGCGCGTAGTTCAAAAGTGTTTCCCGGAAAGGTTTACGAACGTTTCTGGAATATACATGGATTGTCATTGCGTCATGTTTCCAGCTTTGCCTTCCTCGACACAGCATGCCTCATATCGCGTATGTGCTTCGGACGCGTGTATTCCTTTCGGCCACTGTTGTAAATAGTTGGCAAAACCGGATGCTGTGTTCAATTGCAATGCTTTTTTCCATGCCTGTCTTTCGCGATGAGCGGTGTTAGTGAGAAAGAGGATGGCAATTACCAGAATAACGGTAATGATCAATATCAGCAGCAATAAAAGCGGTATCGGCATGTGAGAAGCATGACTGGCGGTGATAGCAATGTGGATGGCGGGCAAGGAAAGCACCGGTCGAGGCCATGTATATGCAACACGATATATCTTTCCAGCTTTAATGCCGAGTGCACCGAAGGTCAACTCATCGGTGAAGCCAGGCAAATATAAGGCCTGATAAACTTGTGGCTGGATCACCCCATCCAGTACAACCTGCATGCCAGCCTTGGTCTTGATGAGATAGCCCCAATGTTTGCCGTCGCTGGTTGCCGCTAGATGAGAGAGTATTTGTTGGTAAGGGCCTTCTCGCCGATTATTCCAGACCATCACCGATTGATGATTTTTCGTCTCAATCCAGGAGAGCGCCCCACTTACCAACTGTGCCGATAACGGGTTGGTGGGCGCATTTTTCCCCAGTAACAGGCACTGAACGAGGCTTGGTTCATCAAAAGTTGCGCTGCTCATGTAGCCGGAACCGACAGTATTGCCCTCCTCATCGACAATATTCGTAAATGCGAAGCCTCCAAATTCCGGCATGGGTACTTTATTGCCGTCGAGTGCCAGGATAAAATCCTTGCCTTTTCGGGCAAAATACGCCAGGTGATCCGAATCTTTCCCCCAGAACAAACGGTAATTGATGCCTTCAAGTTGGATGATGGCATACCCATCATAGCCAGGATACGTGCTGCGCTCGGTCACCACTGACCATTTATTGCCTTTGCGCCCCCAGAATGCAATGTGTTTCCCATCCGGACTGATTACCGGATCGTAAATTTTCTCGCAGGCATTAGGCAGGATATTACCCATGAAAGAGATCTGGTATTTTTCTTGCTGTTGAAAAACATAAGCCAGTTCGCCATTCGTTCCCAGCGCGTAATCCGTAGTTGTTTCCGGAACGGTTATCTCCCGTCCATCGATGACCATGATCCGGCTGTTGCTTTTTTGCGCCATGAAACAATAATGCTCGGAATTCGATGAGACCGTGATCTCCCAGGATTTCGAATACGGTCCAAATACCGTATCGCCAACGATAATTTTGCAGGAGTCATTGCCTTTCTCACGTGAGAGATACGCTTTGTAGATCATGGTATGATTGATATATTGTATCTTACGAGGAATATAGTAGTATTGTGGCCCCGGTTTCCCATCACAACATAACGCCTCGTTATCGCCAATAGCTGTAATCCAGATCAGGTGATTATCCGGAGAATAGCTGAGCAGAGGCGCACTCATTTGCGGGGCTGCGATATTACCTTCCAATGAGGGGTGAAGGCTAAATTCAGCGAAGCCAAGGCCGGGATATGACCATTTTTCTACGCCGTCAACAATGATGTAGTATTTGCCGTCAGCTTTTTGCACGATGCAGGCCAGATGCTGCTGATCCGAGCTGGTCGCAAACAAGTCGCTCACATAACGATAAGGGCCATGTCGTTGTCCGTTAATCTCGAGAAAACGCTTGCCTTCCTTCTCGCTTTTTGCTTCAATCTCATACGCGCACCAGTACTGCGAAAAGCCTCCGGCCGTATCTTTATGGTAGGCGCCGAGAGGGGTTTCACTGAACTGCATGGGAGATTGAGCCCACACCTGACCCAACGCTGAAAGTAACCCGAATAATAACCATAGCAGCCTGAATGGAAATCCAATTCGTGAAATCAACATGACGACCTCCTGAAATTAGTGTAGTCACCAACGATACGCGCGTGAAACGAAAGGAATTGTCAGACATCCGTGACTTATGTATCAAATATCCATATTGCACTTCTCCGGTTAATTGATTAGACCACCCCTTCCATGCTGTTCGTATCAGCGAAATAGGATGTCATAACTGCATCCTGTGAATAGGCCATACCGTGTATCCCGGAAAAAGTTGATACTTTACCGATCTCGACCGTTTTTCTCTCCTTGGGAACAAGCGCAGCAGACCTTGCTGCATGGAAACTCCCTCCAACTGCGGCCTAAGCGGGAGGGGGATGGGGTTTACCGAATACTTACATAATTCATTCATTTTATTTCGAAAGAGACCAACACGGAATGATCAAATTTATATACAGAGTCATTGTAGTTGATAGTAGCAACTGATGAAGATTTTACATCTGACTTCGATAATAGGTCAGCGAATACTCCAGAGCTTTTTATGTTATTAATTAACCAGGGATTGAATGGGATAAATTTCGCGACTTCATCAATAGTCATCCCTACTCTAATAACGCCCCATCCTTCTGCAATAAATGCCCGCAACGTTCCCTGTTTCATTGTGTAATTTTCCATTTTTGGTTTATGGCCGGCATTGTCTTTGGCTTCCCGATAATTATTGTTGGACTTCAATAACTTTGCAATTTCTTTTTGACCAGTAAGACCAGCCCAGTGCATTGCTGTTTTACCAGTATTATCTTTGGCGTTGACATCGGCCTGATTATTTAAGAGCAATTCAATCTCCGCTTTATTTCCCTCTATCACCGCCCAATGCAATGGACTCTCACCATTGATGGTTATGGCATTTACATCAGCTTTTTTCGCGAGCAATTCTTCCAATAAAACCTTATCTCCTACCCCTGCAGCGCAGTGTAAAGGTGTAATGCCTTTTTTCGTTTTGGTATCAAAATGAGCGTCATGTTCCAATAACACTTTGGAAATAGCCTTATTACCGAAGAGAATAGCCCAATGCAACGGTGTAAAACCAGCATTGTCAGTAGCATTGGCATCCGCCTTTTTCTCCAGTAACAATGTGGCAATGTCTTTATTGCCGCCGATAGCGACCCAATGCAACGGCGTTTCTCCGGATTCATCTTTGGCTGTAACTAAATCAGGTTGGTTATTCAGTATCATCGAAACTTTATTTAAATCACCATCTCGTGCAGCGAAATGAATCTCGCTACAAAGCGATATTGTGCACCACACCATTATGATAAAAATTACAATAGTGTAGCGTGCAAATACCGATAGAAAGTGTCTCCCAACTGAAGCGTCCGAGCGCATAATATTCTCCTATTTTCTTTTGTCAGGCGCTGGTGGCCTGAGTAGTAAAAAAATTATGTCATCAAATTTATGAGTTAGCCTGGATTATTCATGAAATGTAGGGACTGCCCAGCTAGCCCGGCAGTCATTATGTTTCATGAATAATCCGGGCTAGGGGACTGCTGAAACAGTAGACACGCGCCTCGCACCGATCTTTTCGCGCAGGGTTTCGTTACAGATATAGTGTTTATATACTATATAAGACGCTATATCTGTGCCTCGTCCTGCACTAAAATCTCGGCACGATTCGCATACCCACTATTTCAGCAGACCCCTAGGGCCTGTTGGCCATTACCTTTTAATGTAAGCAGACGTTTCCGATTCTGCGAACTGCCCGATGGTGTTGACCAGCGCGCTCAGGTGGTTTTTAACCCCATCAATCTGTTGCTGCAATTCACGCTTGTGTGCTTCCGCGGAGAGCGTAAGGGCAGACTTGACTTCCTCGCGTAACTGCGCGGCGTCTTCAGCTGCTCCGTGCAAGCTACTCCGCACCAAGGTGGCTGATTCGGCTACACCGGCGAACTGTAATTGCGTTTCGGATGCTGTGCGTTGTATGATGGCCACCGTCGATTCCTTCATGTCATCCGCCAGCGCCTTCCCGTCCTCTGCAGCTTTCACCATCGATCTGGCCAGCGTTTCGGTTGAAACTTTCATCTCTTCCGCCAGTGCCTTCCCATCCTTTGCAGTCTGTACCATCGATTGGGCTAGCGTCTCGGTTGAAACTTTCATCTCTTCTGCCAGTGTCTTCCCATTCCTTGCCGCCAGTACCATGGATTGGGCTATCGTATCGATAGAGACTTTCATCTCTTCGGCCAGTGTCTTTCCATCTCTAGCAGCCTGCACCATTGATTCCGCCATCGTCTTTCCAGCGTCAGAGATTTCCTTGACAACCTCCGTCATTCTCACCTTCAACACATCGAGCACATGCTCGATCTCGCCGGCCTCGATCACTCCGGCCAGGTCGCGCTGCACGACGGACGCACCGGCGACCAGTTCGACCGCAAGGTGACGGTGGGCTACATCTACATGCTCAAGCTCCACCATCTCGTCGACGACAAGATCCACGCCCGTTCGATCGGCCCGTACTCGCTCGTCACCCAGCAGCCGCTGGGCGGCAAGGCGCAGTTCGGCGGCCAGCGCTTCGGCGAGATGGAGGTCTGGGCCCTCGAGGCGTACGGCGCGGCCTACACCCTGCAGGAGATCCTGACGGTCAAGTCGGACGACATCACCGGCCGCACCAAGACCTACGAGGCGATCGTGAAGGGCGAGAACGTACCGGAGTCCGGCGTCCCCGAATCCTTCAAGGTCCTCGTGAAGGAGCTCCAGAGCCTCGGCCTCGACGTCCGCGTCTTCTCCGAGGAGAACAAGGAGATCGACATCAAGAAATCCATCGAAGAGGAAGGCGACGTCCCCCTCTTCAACAAGGACCTCCTCAACGACATCATCAGCTCCCAGAGCGCAGAAGGGGAGTTCGCCGCGGCGGGCTTCAGCGAAGGCTCCCTGGACGAGGACGGTGGGATCGTGGAAGAGGAATTCCCGGACACCGACGAGCTCGAGCCCGAGCCCGGCGTGATCGAGGAACTGCTGTCCGAGGACGACACCGACCTCGGCTGAGACCCTCCGGTCCTTGCATTTCCCCGTGGGGAGCCCTCTGATCTGGAAGGAGAACGTACCGGATGTTTGAGATGAACAACTTCGAAGCGATCGGCATCGGCCTTGCATCGCCCGAGAAGATCCTGGAGTGGTCGCGCGGCGAGGTCAAGAAGCCCGAGACGATCAACTACCGCACTTTGAAGCCAGAGCGCGACGGCCTGTTCTGCGAGCGGATCTTCGGTCCGACGAAGGACTGGGAATGCCACTGCGGCAAGTACAAGAAGATCCGCTACAAGGGTATCGTCTGCGACCGCTGCGGCGTCGAGGTGACGAAGGCCAAGGTGCGCCGCGAGCGCCTCGGCCATATCAAGCTCGCCGCGCCCGTGTCCCACATCTGGTACTTCCGCGGCATCCCGAGCCGCATGGGCCTGATCCTCGACATGAGCCCGCGCTCGCTCGAGAAGGTCCTGTACTTCGCCGCTTATATCGTGACCGACCCGGGCGACACGCCGCTTTCCAAGAAGCAGGTGCTGGCCGACCGCGAGTTCCGCGAGGCCGTCGAGAAGTACGGCAAGAACGCGTTCAAGGCCAAGATGGGCGCCGAGGGCGTGAAAGCCCTGCTTGCCGAGATCGATACCGTGAAGCTCGCCGCCGAGCTGCGCGAGGACTTCCGCACGTCGTCCGGCCAGAAGAAGGTCCGCATCGTGAAGCGCCTCGAAGTCGTCGAGGCCTTCAAGAAGTCGGGCAACCGCCCCGAGTGGATGATTCTCGACGTCCTGCCCGTGCTGCCCCCCGAGCTGCGCCCCATGGTCCAGCTCGACGGCGGCCGCTTCGCGACGTCCGACCTGAACGACCTCTACCGCCGCGTGATCAACCGCAACAACCGCCTGAACAAGCTCCTGCAGCTCGGCGCACCCGAGATCATCGTGCGCAACGAGAAGCGGATGCTCCAGGAGGCGGTCGACGCCCTGATCGACAACGGCCGCCGCGGCCGCCCGGTCACCGGCGCCGGCAACCGCGCCCTCAAGTCGCTGTCCGACATGCTCAAGGGCAAGCAGGGCCGCTTCCGCCAGAACCTCCTCGGCAAGCGCGTCGACTACTCCGGCCGTTCGGTCATCGTGGTCGGCCCCGAGCTGAAGCTGCACCAGTGCGGTCTCCCGAAGGAGATGGCCCTCGAGCTGTTCAAGCCCTTCGTGATGAAGCGCGTCGTCGCCGACGGCATCGCCCACAACATCAAGACCGCGAAGAAGCACGTCGACCGCGCCCGCAACGAAGTCTGGGACATCCTCGACCAGGTCATCAAGGAGCACCCGGTGCTGTTGAACCGCGCGCCGACGCTCCACCGCCTCGGCATCCAGGCCTTCGAGCCCGTGCTCGTCGAGGGCCGCGCGATCAAGCTCCACCCGCTGGTCTGCACCGCCTACAACGCCGACTTCGACGGCGACCAGATGGCCGTGCACGTCCCGCTGTCCGCCGAAGCCCAGTCCGAGGCGCGGTTCCTGATGCTGTCCGCCAACAACCTGCTCAAGCCCCAGGACGGCAAGCCCGTCACGGTGCCGACGCAGGACATGGTCCTCGGCATCTACTACATGACGATCGACAAGGACGGCGAGACCGGCGAAGGCACCTCCTATACCTCGATCGACGAGGCCATGATGGCCAACGAGCAGGGCGGACTCGGCTTGCACGCGAAGATCCGCGTCCGCGTCACGAAGACGATCGACGGCAAGCCCGTGACCGCGATGGTGGCGAGCACGCTCGGCCGCTTCCTGTTCAACGAGGCGATCCCGCAGGACATCGGCTACGTCGACCGCACCAAGCCGGAGAACGCCCTCAAGCTGGAAATCGATTTCCTCACCGGCAAGAAGGACCTCGCGGTGATCATCGAACGCTGCATCAAGACGCACGGCACCGCCGTGACGGCCGAGATCCTCGACAGGATCAAGTCGCTCGGGTTCCACTACTCGACGACGGCCGGCATCTCGATCGGCATCTTCGACATGATCGTACCGGAAGTGAAGAAGAAGTACATCGGCGAGGCCGAGGACAAGGTCGAGCAGATCAACCGCTTCCACCAGAAGGGCCTGCTCAACGACGAGGGCCGCTACACGGCGGTCGTCAAGGAGTGGCGCGAAACGACCGAGAAGATCACCAAGGAGCTCAAGGAGAGCCTCGGCAAGTACAACCCGATCAACATGATGTCCGAGTCCGGCGCCCGAGGCAACATCAACCAGATCAAGCAGCTGGCCGGCATGCGCGGCAACATGACCGACACGTCGGGCCGCACGATCGAGATCCCGATCAAGTCGAACCTTCGCGAAGGCATGAACGTGCTGGAGTTCTTCATCTCCTCGCACGGCGCCCGCAAGGCCCTGTCCGACACGGCGCTCAAGACGGCCGACTCCGGCTACCTGACCCGCCGCCTCGTGGACGTGGCCCAGGACGTGATCATCCGCGAATCCGACTGCGGAACCCTGGACTACACCGAGATGTTCGACGTGAACGCCGGTGGCACGGGCAAGGCCCAGCGCCTCGTCCGCGCGCTCGCGGACCGAATCGTCGGCCGATACGCCGCGAAGAACGTCGTGGACCCCGAAACCGGCGAGCTGATCGTCGACCTCCAGGACCCGACCGTCAAGGACCCCGGTCTGATCACCGACCCGATCGCCGAGAAGATCCGCGCCGCGGGCATCAGGAGCGTCCCGATCCGTTCGGTGCTCACCTGCCGCGCCCGCTACGGCATCTGCGCCAAGTGTTACGGCCGGAACCTCGCGAACGGCGAGTCCGCCGCCGGCGGCGAAGCGGTCGGCATCATGGCCGCCCAGTCGATCGGCGAGCCCGGCACGCAGCTCACGATGAGAACCTTCCACACCGGCGGCATCGCGTCGGGCGACGACATCACCCAGGGTCTGCCGCGCGTCGAGGAACTCTTCGAGGCCCGCAAGCCCAAGGGCTCCGCAATCGTGTCCGATACCGCGGGCGTGGTCCGCATCGAGGAGACCACCAAGCGCCGCCGCGACATCGTCGTGACGTCCGCCGACGCCACCGTGATCCGCTACCCGATCTCCTACGGCGCGCCGCTGCTCGTCAAGGACGGCGACGTCGTCAGCGAAGGCGACCTGCTCACGGACGGTTCGGTCAACCCGCACGACATCATGAAGCACAAGGGCGTGTCCGGCGTGCAGCACTACATCATCCAGGAAGTGCTCAAGGTCTACAAGAACAACGGCGTCGACATCAACGACAAGCACGTCGAGATCATCACGCGCCAGATGATGCGCAAGGTCCGCGTGGACGACCCGGGCGACACCGAATTGCTGACCGGCAGCATCGTCGACATGTTCGACTTCGAGGAGCAGAACAACCGCGCCGTCGCGGAGAACCTGATCCCCGCGACCGGCAAGCGCGTGCTGCTCGGCATCACCAAGGCCTCGCTCGCGACCGATTCGTTCCTGTCGGCGGCCTCCTTCCAGGAGACCACGCGCGTCCTGACCGACGCGGCCGTCAAGGGCAAGACCGATCCGCTGCTCGGCCTCAAGGAGAACGTCATCATCGGCAAGCTGATCCCCGCCGGCACCGGCATGATGCGCTACCGCAACATCACTGCCGTTCCCGTCTGCGAGGAGAACCGCTCGCTCATTGTCACGAATTAGTCGTTCCAGCACGGCGTCACCCCTCGAAGGACCGGCCGGAAGGCCGGTCCTTTTCGCCCCCTCCGTCCAGGATGGCCCGCGGACCCGGAGACCCGTCAGCCTATTGCTTCTGCGGATATAAAGTGATAAACTGAACTGCCTGTGCCCCGCCGGCACCCGCTTCAACGCGCGGATGCGGTGCGGATCGCACCAGGACAATATTTGAAAGGAGGTGTATCGATGCCTACGTTCAACCAGCTGGTCAAGTCGGGCCGTTCGGAGAAGTCGTACAAGTCCTCGGCGCCTGCGCTGCAGTTCATCCTGAACACGCAGAAGAAGGCGACGTCCGACATGTCTTCTCCCCAGAAGCGCGGAGTCTGCACCGTCGTGAAGACCACCACGCCCAAGAAGCCCAATTCCGCTCTCCGCAAGGTCGCGAGAGTCCGTCTCACCAACGGGATCGAGGTCACGGCCTATATCCCCGGAGTCGGCCACAACCTGCAGGAGCACTCCGTCGTCCTGATCCGCGGAGGCCGCGTGAAGGACCTTCCTGGCGTCCGCTACCACATCGTGCGTGGAACCCTGGATACCGCCGGAGTCGCCAACCGCATGCAGTCGCGCTCCAAGTACGGCGCAAAGCGGCCCAAGGCTAGCAAGGCCAAGCCGAAGTAAATCGGAAGGTTGGACAGAAGTGATCGGTACACCGTCTCCATAGAGGGCGAGGCTCTCCCAGGGACGGCACGGCCGGCACGGACACGGTCCGCAAGAAGTACCGCGAGTACCTGTGGTTTCGGACCCCAAGGGGGAAACCCCGGAAGGACCCGCATGACCATGAGAGGAGGGAAGGCAAGTGCCTAGAAAAGGCCATGTCGCTCGGAGGGACGTCCTCCCCGACCCCATCTACAATGACGTGAAGGTGGCGAAGCTCATCAACAACGTCATGGAAGATGGCAAGAAGGGCGTCGCCCAGAAAATCGTCTATGAAGCCTTCGACATGATGAAGGAGAAATCCGGCCAGAGTCCGCTCGAGACGTTCCACAAGGCGCTCGAGAACGTGATGCCGATGCTGGAGGTCAAGGCCCGCCGCGTCGGCGGCGCGAACTACCAGGTGCCGATCGAGGTCCGCCCGGAAAGACGGCAGGCCCTCGGACTGCGCTGGCTGGTCTCGTACGCCCAGAACCGCAGCGAGCGTACCATGAAGGAGCGCCTCGCCGGCGAACTCCTGGACGCTTCCAACAACGCCGGAAACGCCTACAAGAAGAAGGAAGACATGCACAAGATGGCGGACGCGAACCGTGCGTTCGCCCACTACAAGTGGTAAAGCCCCAAGAAGGAGTCTGTTAGATGCCCAGGGAGTTCTCTCTCGAGAATACGCGCAACATAGGGATCATGGCCCACATCGACGCCGGAAAGACGACGACGACCGAGCGCGTCCTGTACTATACGGGACGCATCCACAAGGTCGGCGAAGTCCACGAGGGCGCCGCGACCATGGACTACATGGTGCAGGAGCAGGAGCGCGGCATCACGATCACGTCCGCCGCGACCACCGCGCAGTGGAAGGGTACGAGGATCAACATCATCGATACCCCCGGCCACGTCGACTTCACGGTCGAGGTGGAGCGTTCGCTGCGCGTGCTGGACGGAGCGGTCACGCTCTTCTGCGCCAAGGGCGGCGTGGAGCCCCAGACGGAGACCGTCTGGCGCCAGGCCGACCACTATGGGGTCCCGCGCATCGCGTATGTCAACAAGATGGACATCATGGGCGCCGATTTCTATCGTGCGGTGCAGATGATGAAGGACCGGCTGCGCGCGAACGCGGTGCCGATCCAGCTCCCGATCGGCAAGGAAGACACCTTCGTCGGCATCATCGACCTCGTCGAACGCAAGGCATACTACTACCGGGACGACAAGGGCGACGTGGTCGACATCACCGAGATCCCGTCGGACATGGCCGCCCTGGTCGAGGAATGGCATGCGAAGATGGTCGAAGCCGTCGCGGAGAGCGATGAAGCGCTGACCGAGAAGTACCTCGAGGGCCAGGAAATCACCCCCGAGGAACTGAAGGCCGCGATCCGCACCGCCACGATCTCCTGCCGGATGACCCCCGTGCTCTGCGGCTCGTCCTACAAGAACAAGGGCGTGCAGCTGATGCTCGACGCGGTCATCGCCTACATGCCGTCCCCGCTCGACGTGCCGGCGATCAACGGCGTGAATCCCGAGACGGACGAAGAGGAGTTCCGCCCTGCGAAGGACGACGGACCTTTCTCCGCGCTCGCCTTCAAGATCCTCGCCGACCCGTTCGTCGGGAAGCTCTGCTTCTTCCGTGTCTATTCGGGCACGCTGACGGCGGGCTCCTACGTCCTCAACTCCACCAAGAACAAGAGGGAGCGCATCGGGCGCATCCTCCAGATGCACGCCAACCACCGCTCGGAGATCGACACGGTCTACTCCGGCGACATCGCCGCGGCCGTGGGCCTCAAGGACACGACGACCGGCGACACGCTGTGCATCGACGATGCCCCGATCATCCTCGAGTCGATGGAATTCCCCGACCCCGTCATCTCCGTCGCGATCGAACCCAAGTCCAAGGCCAGCCAGGACAAGATGGGCGTCGCGCTCATGAAGCTGGCCGAGGAGGACCCCACCTTCAAGACCTACACCAACCCGGAGACCGGGCAGACGATCATCGCCGGAATGGGCGAACTCCACCTGGAGATCATCGTCGACCGCATGTTCCGCGAGTTCAAGGTGGAGGCCAACGTCGGCCCTCCGCAGGTCGCCTACAAGGAGACGATCCGCAGGGCCGTCCGTTCGGAAGGCAAGTTCATCCGCCAGTCCGGCGGCCGTGGACAGTATGGCCACTGCGTCCTCGAGATCGAACCGCAGGAACCCGGAAAGGGCTACGAATTCGTCAACAAGACGGTCGGCGGCTCCATTCCGAAGGAGTACATCGCCCCGATCGACGCGGGCATCCGGGAGGCCATGAACACGGGCGTCCTGGGTGGCTATCCCGTCGTCGACATCAAGGTCTCCGTCGTCGACGGCTCGTACCACGAAGTCGACTCCAACGAGATGGCCTTCAAGATCGCGGGCTCCATGGGCTTCAAGGAAGGCTGCCGCAAGGCGGACCCGGTCCTGCTCGAACCGATCATGAAGGTCGACGTGCTCGTCCCCGAGGAATACATGGGCGACGTGATCGGCGACCTGAACTCCCGCCGCGGGCGGATCGAGGGCATGGAGGCCCGGAGCGGCGCGCAGGCGATCACCGCGCAGGTGCCGCTCTCCGAGATGTCCGGCTACGCCACCGTTCTGCGCTCCCGTTCGCAGGGCCGCGGAACCTTCACCATGCAGGTGAGCCACTTCGAAGAGGTCCCCAAGAGCCTCCAGGAGTCGTTGCTCAAGAAGTAGGCAACCCACGAGGCGGTTGAATTCGCGGCCTTCAGCAAGTAAAATAGAAGGCACGGCTTCAAACCGGACCAGAAGAAAGCAGAATCAGCGGATCGCTGACAAAGGAGGAAGAATCCAATGGGCAAGAGCAAGTTCGAGAGAAACCTGCCGCATATGAACATCGGCACGATCGGTCACGTCGACCACGGCAAGACGTCCCTCACCGCCGCGATCACCAAGGTGCTCGCGTTCAAGGGCAAGGCCGCCTACACTGCGTACGACCAGATCGACAAGACGCCGGAAGAGAAGGCCCGTGGCATCACGATCTCGACCGCCCACGTCGAATACTCGACCGACAAGCGCCACTACGCGCACGTCGACTGCCCCGGCCACGCCGACTACATCAAGAACATGATCACCGGTGCCGCCCAGATGGACGGCGCGATCCTGGTCGTGTCCGCCGCCGACGGCCCGATGCCCCAGACCCGCGAGCATATCCTGCTCGCCCGTCAGGTCGGCGTCCCCTATATCGTCGTCTTCCTGAACAAGTGCGACCTCGCCGACCCGGAACTGATCGAGCTGACCGAGATGGAAGTCCGCGAACTGCTCGACACCTACGGCTTCCCCGGCGAGACCACCCCGTTCATCAAGGGTTCCGCACTCGAGGCCCTCGAGTGCACGAGCAAGGACCCGAACGATCCCAAGTACGCCTGCATCCTCGAACTCATGGATGCCGTCGACTCCTTCATCCCGACCCCTGCCCGCCCGAAGGACAAGCCGTTCCTGATGCCCGTCGAGGACGTCTTCACGATCACCGGCCGCGGCACCGTCGCCACCGGTCGTGTCGAGCGCGGCGTGGTCAAGGTCGGCGACGAAGTCGAGATCGTCGGTCTGGCCGACGAGCCCCGCAAGTCCGTCGCCACCGGCGTCGAGATGTTCAAGAAGCTCCTGGACCAGGCCGAAGCCGGCGACAACATCGGCGTCCTGCTCCGCGGCGTCCAGCGCAACGAAGTCGAGCGCGGCCAGGTCATCTGCAAGCCCGGCACGGTCAAGCCCCACACCCACTTCACGGGTGAGGTCGTCGTCCTGACCCAGGCCGAAGGTGGCCGCCACAAGCCGTTCTTCAACGGCTACCGCCCGCAGTTCTACTTCCGCACCACCGACGTGACCGGCGTCGCCGAGCTCCCTGCCGGCGTCGAGATGGTCATGCCCGGTGACCACATCACCATGACGATCAAGCTGATCACCCCGATCGCCATGGAAAAGGGCCTGCGCTTCGCCATCCGCGAAGGCGGCAAGACCGTCGGCGCCGGCACGGTCGTCGACATCATCGAATAATTCCGCCCGCGAGGGGATCGGACGTCCGTCCGGTCCACCCGACAATGCCATGGGACCGGTTCCTTCGGGAGCCGGTCCCATTCCTTTTCCGATATAATGAGTGGGTGGCTCGGCGCACAGAAGGGACGGGGACGATGGCGACGGAAGCGAACGGCAAGAAGAAGACGGTCGCGGCGAAGACCGCGGGAACGGGCAGGACGCCCGCGGCGAAGCCCGCGCCGAGGAAGAGGACCGCGAAGACGGGCTCGTCGCGCGACCTGCCGGGCATCGTGCTGTGCCTGCCCCTCGTCCCGTTGCGCGGCATGAACGTGTTCCCCCACCTCGCCGTCACGTTCGATATCGGGCGCGACGCCTCGAAACTAGCCGTCCGCACCGCGATGGAGAAGGACCAGGTCGTCTTCCTGACGGCCCAGAAGGACCAGTCGGAGGACAGGCCGTCTCGCGAGGGCGTCTACGAGATCGGCTGCACCGCCCGGATCCGCCAGGTCCTCGAGCTGCCCGGCGGCGAACTGCTGAAGGTGCTCGTCGAAGGGCACCGCAGGGCCATGATCGTTTCATTCCAAGGCGACGAACCTTATTACCGCGTCGAGGTCCTCGAATACGCGCACCCGACCGGCCCCGACGCCTCGCTCGAGGCGGCGCGCCGCCTGCTGCTCACGGCCTTCGAAGACTACATGGCCCGTTCTGGCCGCGTCAGCGCCGAGACGCTCGCGTCGATCACCAACCTGCGCGACGCGTCGCACATGGCCGACACGATCGCCACGAGCCTGAACCTCTCCTTGCCGCAGCGGCAGGAGCTGCTCGAGGCGCTCGACCCGCTCGTCCGGATCCCGCTGCTGATCGAGGCGCTGGAGCGCGAAGCGCGGATCGCCGAAATGGAGAAGGAGATCGGCGACAAGGTCCGCAAGCGCGTCGAGAAGGGACAGAAGGAGTACTTCCTGCGCGAGCAGATGAAGGTGATCCAGGAGGAGCTGGGCGACAAGGACGGGTCCGGCGCGGATCTCGAGGCCTACGTCGAGCAGCTCGAGAAATGCCCGATGTCCGAGGACTCGAAGAAGCGGCTCTCCAAGGAGATCGACCGCCTGAAGCGCCTGCCGCCGGGATATCCCGAGGGGTCGGTGATCCGCAGCTACCTCGACCTCGTGTTCGAGCTGCCCTGGGGCAAGGTCTCCGATGAGCGCCTCGACATTCCCGCCGCACGGGCCGTGCTCGAGCGCGACCACTACGGGCTCGAGAAGGTGAAGGAGCGGATCCTCGAATACCTCGCCGTGCGGCGCCTCCGCGAACTGAAGGGCGAGTCCGGGGTGAAGGGGCCGATTCTCTGCCTGGTCGGGCCTCCCGGCGTCGGCAAGACCTCGATCGCCAAGTCGATCGCGGAGGCGATGGGGCGCAAGTACGTCCGCATGTCCCTCGGCGGCGTGCGAGACGAGGCCGAGATCCGCGGGCACCGGCGCACCTACGTCGGTGCGATGCCGGGCCGGATGATCAACGCGATCCGCTCGGCCGGCACGGACAACCCGCTGATCCTGCTCGACGAGGTCGACAAGCTCGGGGCGGACTACCACGGCGACCCGTCCTCCGCGCTGCTCGAGGTGCTCGATCCGGAGCAGAACAACGCCTTCCGCGACCACTACCTCAAAATCCCCTACGACCTCTCCAAGGTCCTGTTCATCACGACGGCCAACACCGCCGACACGATTCCCCAGCCACTGCTCGACCGCATGGAGGTCGTGCCGGTGACGGGCTACACGGAGGAGGAGAAGATCGAGATCGCCCTCCGCTTCATCGTCCCGAAGCAGCTCGCTGCCAACGCCCTGGAGAAGGCGGACGTGAAGTTCGACCGCGATTCGATCCGCGGCATCGTCGCCTGGTACACGCGCGAGGCGGGCGTCCGCCAGCTCGAGCGCGAAGTGGCGCACGTCTGCCGCCGCGTCGCCGTGAAGAAGGCGGAGAAGGGCTCGAAGCGCTTCGTCGTCCGACCGGACCGGCTCGAGGACCTGCTCGGCAAGAAGCGCTTCCGGTACGACCGGGCGTTCGAGTCCGACCAGGTCGGCGTCGCGACGGGGCTCGCCTGGACGTCGGCCGGCGGGGACACGCTGGCGATCGAGGTCAACGTGATGGAGGGGACGGGCAAGCTCGAGTTGACGGGCTCGCTCGGCGACGTGATGAAGGAGTCCGCGCGTGCGGCCGTGACCTTCATCCGCTCGCGGGCCGCCGAGTTCGGGATCGACCCGACGTTCGCGGCGAACAAGGATATCCACGTGCACGTGCCGGAGGGCGCGACGCCCAAGGACGGGCCGTCGGCCGGCATCACGCTCGCGACCGCCGTCGCGTCGGCGCTGTCGGGTCGGGCGGTGCGCCGCAACGTCGCGATGACCGGCGAGATCACGCTGCGCGGACACGTGCTGCCGATCGGCGGGCTGAAGGAGAAGGTGATCGCCGCGCACCGCGCCGGCATCGACACGGTGCTCGTGCCGGAGGAGAACCGGCGCGATGCCGCGGAGATTCCCGCGACCGTGACCAGCCGACTGAAGCTCGTCTTCGTGAAGGAGATGTCCGAGGTGCTGGCGCTCGCGCTGGTCTAGGGTTGCGACGTCGCAGGAAAATGCAAGGAAGCCCGTCCTGCCGTTTCGAAGGCGGGACGGGCTTCTTACGATGCATAGCAGGCGACGCCCTGGGCCGGAAAGCGTCGCGGCGCTGGTCTAGTGCGCCATCACGCTTTCCCAGATGGCGGAGTACTTGGAGTCGATGGCGTCGCTGGAGAAGTAGACCTCGAAGGTCTTGAACATGTCGTCGGTCGGATAGAGGGCGGTGTTGTCGCGCAGCACGGCGGGCAGGGACTTCTGCGCCTCGAGGTTGGGCGTGGAGTAGCCGGCGTAGTTCGAGTCGGCGAGGGCGATCCCGGGGCTGCACAGGAAGTCGATGAAGGTCTGGGCTTCCTTGGGGTGCTTGGCGTTCTTCGGGATGGCCAGGAAATCGATGAAGAAGTTCGTGCCCTTCGACAGCGCGAAGGCGATCTGGTTCGTGTCCTTGCCGGCGTCCGTCAGCCTGTTCAGACAGGCCACGTAGTCGCCGGACCACGCGACGCCCGCGGCCAGCTCGTCGGAGACGTACTTGTCCTTCAGTTCGTCGATACCGTAGATCGGCTTGGCCGTGTCCTTCTGCTGGATCAACAGCGCCTTGGCCGCGGCGAGCTGGGCGTCGTCCACGCTGTTGAGGCTGTAGCCGAGCATGTTGAGCGCGACGCCCACCGACTCGCGCATGCTGTCGTACATGCCGATGCGGTTGGCGTACTTCGCGTCGAAGAGCGGCGCCCAGACGTCCGCCGGGGAGTCCGACTTCGGAGCGGGCACGTCGGCCGTGTTGTAGATCAGTCCGACGGTGCCGTAGAGGTAGGGGACCGCGTACTGGAAGACCTGGGAGGCGACGGCCGGGTCGGAGTCGAGCACGAGGTTCGCCAGGCGCGGGTCGTTGTACTTGGCGTTGTTGGGGATGGCCGACATGTCCGGCTTGTAGAGCTTGCCTTCCTTGACCAGGCGGGCGACCATGTAGTCGGATGGCACGATGACGTCGAACGACGAGGAGTCGAGCGTCTGGTAGAGGGCCTCGTTGGAGTCGAAGGTCTTCATCGAGACCTTGATTTCCGGGTGCGCGGCCTCGAACTTGGCGATCGTGTCGTCGGCGATGTACTCGCCCCAGTTGTAGAAGTAGATCGTCGTCGTCTTCGACGCGCACGACGTGGTGACGAGGGTCGCGGCGGCGAGGACCGACACGACCAGGGCGACGCGGACCAGGAAATCGGGGCGCATTCTCTTCATCGGCTCTTTTCCTCCTTGGGCTTTCTCATTTCGCGGTTGGAGCGGAAGTTCACGATCAGCAGCAACGCCAGGACGACGACGAACATGAGGGCGGAGAGGGCGTTGATCTGCGGATTGACGGATTTTCGGGCCATCGAGTAGATGGTGATCGCGAGGTTCGACACGCCGGCGCCCGACGTGAAGTAGCTGATGACGAAGTCGTCGATGGACAGCGTGAAGGTCAGGATCAGCGCGGTGACGACGCCCGGCATGATCTCGGGGAGGATGACCCGGACCATCGCCTGGGTGGGCTTCGCGCCGAGGTCGAGGGCGGCTTCGTAGAGGTTGCGGTCGAGCTGCCGCATCTTCGGAAGGATGGAGAGGATCGCATACGGGATGTTGAAGGCGATGTGCGCGAGCAGCAGGGTCACGAAGCCGAGCTGGAACTGCATGAACACGAAGAGGAGCATGAGCGAGATGCCCGTCACGAGGTCGGGGTTGACGATGGGGACGTACGTCAGGTTCATCACGAAGGCGCGTCGCCGCTTGCCGAGGCCGTCGAGGCCGATGCAGGTGACCGTGGCGACCAGCGTCGCAACGATGGAGGACAGGAGGGCGACGATCAGCGTGACGCGCAGCGAAGACAGGATCTCCGTGTTGGTGAAGAGCTTCTGGTACCATTCGAGCGTGAAGCCGCCCCAGACCGATCGGGACTTCGCCGCGTTGAAGGAGAACACGACCAGCACGACGACCGGGGCGTAGAGGAACAGGAAGATGAAGGCCATGTAGAGGCCGCGGACGGTTCCGCCGCCCGAGAACGCCTTGCGGAATCCCTTCCTCACAGCAGCACCCCCCCTCCCTCGTTGCCCTTCTCGTAGCGTGTCAGGAACTTCATCGACGCGAGCACGAAGACGAGCAGGACGATGGACAGGGCGGACGCGGTCGTCCAGTCGCGGGCGATCATGTACTGCCGCTCGATCACGTTGCCGATCAGCATGTAGCGGCCGCCGCCCAGGAGGTTCGGAATCAGGAAGGTGGTCATCGCGGGCATGAAGACCATGTTGATGCCGGACATCACGCCGGGCATCGACAGCGGCAGCGTGACGCGCGTGAAGACGTGGCGCCGGTCGGCGCCGAGGTCCTCGGCCGCCTCGATGACGCTCCGGTCGACCTTCACGAGGACGGAGTAGATCGGCAGTACCATGAAGGGCAGGTAGTTGTAGACCATGCCCAGGCCGATGCCGAAGTCGTTGTAGAGGAACTGCCCGCGTGGCAGGCCGACGGCGGAGAGGACGGTGTTGACGATGCCGTTGGGTTCGAGGAGGGCGAGCCAGGCGTAGGTGCGCAGCAGGGCGTTCATCCACATCGGGATGACGAAGAGCAGGAGCAGCAGGTCGGTGCCGCCACGGCGGTTCGCTGTGCGGCGCGCGAGGAGATACGCCGCCGGATAGCCGAAGGCGAGGCAGGCCAGCGTGGACAGCAGGGCGATCTGCAGGGATTTCACGAAGATGTTGAGGTAGAGGGGGACGTCGAGCGTGATGCCGAAGATCTTCTGGAGGCCGAGCAGGTCGAGCGGAACGCGGTCGCCGCCCACGATCTTCTCGAATCCCGAGAACGTGAAGACCGTCGAACCGTCCGGCTGCATCGTCGTGAAGGCGAACCAGGCCACGAGCAGCAGCGGGGCGATCGTGAAGACGACCGTCCACAGGACGTAGGGGTAGGCCATCCAGCGCAGCTTCATGCCGTCGGCCCGTGTGCGCCGGGGGAGTGCGCGGAGCGGTCCATCACGTGGATGTCCTCCGGGTCGAAGGACAGCCCGACGGCGGCGCCCTCGTCGGCGCGGTCGGTGCTGTGGACCGTCCACTCGAAGCCGTCGGACTCGATCCGCATCTCGTAGTGCACGCCCTTGAAGACGACGGACGCGACGCGGCCATTGAGGCCGGACTCGGTCGGCGCGGCGAGGGTGATGTCCTCGGGTCGGATCACGACGTCGACGTCGGGATCGGCGCGACGGACGTCCACGCAGGGGAACGCGTGCCCGGCGAAGACGATCGCGTAATCCTGCTCCATGCGGCCGGGCAGGATGTTGCTCTCGCCGATGAAGTCGGCGACGAAGGCGTTGCGGGGCTCGTTGTAGACGTCGGTGGGGGAGCCGATCTGCTGGATCACGCCTTCGCGCATCACGATGATCGTGTCGGACATCGTGAGCGCCTCCTCCTGGTCGTGCGTGACGTAGACGAAGGTGATGCCGAGGTGCTTCTGCATGTCCTTCAGTTCGATCTGCATCTCCTTGCGTTTCTTCAGGTCGAGCGCACCGAGCGGCTCGTCGATCAGCAGGACCTCGGTCTCGTTCCCGATGGCCCGGGCGATCGCGACGCGCTGCATCTGGCCGCCGGACATCTGGTCGACCCAGCGCTTGCCGTAGCCGTCGAGGTCGACGGTCCGGAGGGCGTTGTCGACGCGCTTGCGGACCTCCTTCTCAGGCGTCTTGCGGAGGCGCAGGCCGAAGGCGACGTTCTCGAAGACATCGAGGTGCGGGAAGAGGGCGTAGCGCTGGAAGACGGTGTTGACGCGGCGCTTGTAGGACGGCACGTCGAGGAGGCTCGCGCCCTCGAACCGCACGTCGCCGGAGTCGGGGCGCTCGAAGCCCGCGAGGATGCGCAGGGTCGTGGTCTTGCCGCAGCCGGAGGGTCCGAGCAACGTGAGGAATTCGTTGCTGCGGATCGCGAAGGCGATGTCGGTCAGGACCCGGGTGTCCCCGAAGGACTTGTTCACTCCGACGAGTTCGATGAGAGCGGTTCCGGCAGCCACCATGTTGGGGTCCTTTCCGTCTGCGACGCTAGAAGCTGGGAGGCGCCGAGACCCAGAGGACGCGGGCGGGCCGGCGTCCGGGATTCTCGAGGCGGTGGGGCTCGGAGGGGTGGATCAGGAAGCTGTCGCCGTGCCGCGCGCGCGTGCGGACCGCGCCCGTGACGACCCAGATGGTGCCTTCGAGCACGTAGCCGAATTCCTCGCCTTCGTGCGGGTCATCGGACTCCGTGCTGGCGCCGGGGGCGAGGCAGACGAGGATCGGCTCCATGCGGTTGCGCTGGGCATCCGGCACGAGCCAGGCGGTCTCGCGCCCCGACTCGGGCTCCTGCTTTACCGCGAAGTCGTCGCGTTCGAACACCGGCCCCGCGACGCTGTCTTCGCTGAAGAACTGCCGGAGGTCGGTGCCGAGGGCCTGCAGGATATCCATCAGGGTGGCGATCGAGGGGGAGGTCTGGTCGCGTTCGAGCTGGGAGATGAAGCCCTTGGACAGCTCGCAACGGTCGGCCAGCTCCTCCTGGGTGAGGCTCCGGGCGAGGCGGAGGAAGCGGATCTTCGCGCCGATCTCCATCCCGTCCCGCCCCCCTTCCCGTGTGACACAACCACCAAACCTGAAGTTTAGTGACACTAAACCAACATCTACGGATTATACGATGGACCGTGGGCGCCTGCAAGACCCCGCCCGGGTTGATTTTTGGCGGCTTCAAGGCTATCCTGTCCCCAGGGGAGGGCTCGACGCGCATGATGGAATCCCGCAATCGCCTGAAAACCGCGAAACGGGTCGTGATCAAGGTCGGGACGTCGACGCTGACGCACGACAGCGGACGTGTCGACCTCGCCCGCATGGACCGTCTCTGCCGTGCGGTCTCCGACCAGATGAACCAGGGCCGCGACGTGGTCCTCGTCACGTCCGGCGCGATCGGGGTCGGTCTCGCCCGCCTCCGCATGAAGGAGAAGCCGAAGGAGATGCGCGAGAAGCAGGCCGTCGCGGCCGTCGGCCAGTGCGAGCTGATGAGCCTCTACAGCCGCCTGTTCTCCGAATACGGCTACGTGGTCGGGCAGGTGCTGCTGACCCGCGGCGACGTCGAGGACCCGCAGGCGCGCGAGAACGCCCGCAACACCTTCGAATGCCTCCTCGAGAAGGAGGTCCTGCCGATCGTCAACGAGAACGACACGGTGTCGACGGTCGAGATCCTGCACAACGGCAGCTTCGGCGACAACGACACGCTGTCCGCGATCGTCGCGGCGCTGGTCGGCGCGGACCTGCTGATTCTCCTGTCGGACATCGACGGTCTCTTCGACCGGGACCCCCGCCAGGATCCGGACGCCCGCCTGATCGGCTTCGTGAAACGGATCGACGACGACGTCGCGGCCTCGGCCGGAGGCGCCGGCTCGCGGCGAGGTACCGGCGGCATGAAGACCAAGATCGAGGCGGCGCGGATCGCCACCTCGGCCGGCGTCGCGATGGTGATCGCGAACGGCCGCGACCCGGGCGTGATCGACGACATTCTCCAGGGGCACCCGGTCGGGACCCTGTTCGCCGCGCAGCCGCGCGTTGCAGAGGCTGCCGGGGAGGCGGCCGCACTCGGGAAGTAGGGATTCCCCGCACACATGCGAAGAGGACCGGCTGGAAGGCCGGTCCTCTTCGCATGCGTCGTACGCAACGGGTGGGCGGAGTCCTCCGGGCGGGTCGTCAGCCGCCCGCGGTGGGCGTGGTCGTCGCGGTGGGTCCCGGCGTCGCGGTCAGCTCCGGCGTTGCTTCCGGAGTCGCCTCAGGGGTCACGTCGGCCGTGACTTCGGGCGTCGGGGTCGCGACGGGGTTGTGGTACGCGCAATAGGTCGTCGGGACCGTGCCCGGCAGGAAGTACTCCCGGACCACGTATCGGCCGGCGGCGTAGCAGTTCGGCGTCGCGAGCTGGCCGCTCTCGATGCAGATGTCGGCGGTCTGGACGGACGGCGGCATGTACCAGGTCAGCGGCGTCAGCTTCGCGTGGATCCGGGTCATCACGTCGAACCAGATCCGGACGGCGTTGCTCTGGTCGCCCTTCGGGATCTCGATCGTCTTCAGCCGGTTGTCGTAGCCGTACCAGACCGCCGCCGTATAATACGGCGTGTAGCCCACGAACCACTTGTCGCGGTTGTTGTCGGTCGTTCCGGTCTTGCCCGCGGTCGCGATCGGCTGCTTCTGGGCGTTCTTCAGCGGGAAGTTCATGTAGCTCGCCGTGCCGCCGTGCCCGAACGCCGTATTGGCGGCAGACAGGGGCTCTTCGAGGAGCTTGGTCATGATGTAGGCCGTCTCGGGCTTGTAGACCTGCTGGTACTGGGCGGTGTTCGACAGGATGACGTTGCCGTCCACGTCGGTCACCGTCGTGTAGGCGACCGGCTTCGTGTAGAGGCCGCCGTTCGCGAACGTGTTGTAGCCGCCGACCATGTCGAGCGGGGACATGCCCTTGTTGAAGCCGCCCAGCGCGATCGAGACGTAGCGCTCCGAGAGGCGGTCGATGCCGACGCTGTACAGGTACTGCACCGAGTCGTTGCCGCCGATGAAGTTGGTCCAGATCTGCGCCGCGAAGGTGTTCGAGGAGACCTTGATCGCGTTGCGCACGGTCATCACGCCGTAGAACCCGGCGTAGGAGTTCTTCGGGTAGGGCGTGTTCGGGTTCTGGTTGTCGAGGAAGACCTCCTTGTCCTCCGCGGTCGTCGCCGCCGTGATGCGGCCCAGGTCGATGCCGGGGCCGTAGACGTCGAGCGGCTTGATGCTCGAGCCCGGCTGCCGGTTGATGCCGGTCGCGCGGTTGAGGACGAAGTTGCCGGTCTTCGCGCCGAAGCCCCCGTACATGCCGCGGATCTGGGCCGTCTTCACGTCGAGGACCACGATGCCGGCCTGCGGGCGCTCGGGCAGGTCGGCCACCGCCGCCTCGCTGGTCACGAAGAGGTTCTCCGTGTTGAACGTCGCGTCGATCGAGGACTGGACCTGCGGGTCCATCGTCGTCTGGATCTTGTAGCCGTAGTTGTAGATCGCGGCCAGCGCGAGGTCGGAACTGAGTCCGCGCTTCGCCATGAGGTCCGTCTTGACCTGGTCGATCACGTAGTCGACGAAGTACGACTGCGTGCTCGCGGTGGTCGTCGTCCTGGGCGGGTCCTTGAAGACGATCTCCGTGTTCAGCGCGTCATCGTACTGGGCCTTGGTGATCCAGCCGAGTTCGAACATCTTGCCGAGCACGATGCGTTCGCGGCGCAGCACGTTGCGGCGGCCCGACTCGGTGAAGGGGTTGTAGTACGACGGCAGGTTCGGTATGCCGGCGAGCACCGCGCACTCGGGCAGCGTCAGGTCCTGCACGTCCTTGCCGAAGTAGGCCTGGGCGGCGGACTGCACGCCGATGTAGTTGTTCGACATCGGGACGAGATTCATGTACAGCTCGAGGATCTGCCACTTGTTGAGCATCTTCTCGAGCCGGACCGCGTTGTACCACTCCTGGATCTTGCGCTGGGCGGAGACCTGGTCCTTGCCCGTGATCATCTTCACGGTCTGCTGCGTGATCGTCGAACCGCCATGCGTCGCGGCGCCGGAATTCGCGAAGAAACTCAGCAGGGCGCTGCCGATGCGGCGCGGGTCGATGCCGATGTGCGTGTCGAAGCGCTCGTCCTCGATCGCCTTGAAGGCGGCAGGAAGGAAGGTGCCGGCGATCCTGTCGTAGGAGACCACCTGGCGGTCGACGTTCTGCGAGCCGGTCAGCTTGGCCATCAGGTTGCCCTGGGTGTCGTAGATGTAGGAGGTCTCGGTCTTGACCTTCAGGTCCGCGATCGCGATCGGCTGGGCGGTCGAGACGTAGCCGATCAGCATGCCGCCGAGAACGCCGCCGCCCAGCATGCCGACCAGCACGAGCGCGATCAGCGCGTACTCGACGACCTTCATGAGGAAGCGGAACAAGGTCCTCGGGAGGTTCGGGAGGGACGGCGAACGCGTGGGACGAGCGCGCAACCGGCGGCGGTATTCGTGGGACAGACTCCTGCGCCGCCTGCGGTTCTTCCGGAGGATGGCCTTCACGCTGTCGTAGGCGCTCGACAATCAATCGACCTTCTTCCTGATCACGAACGGAAAGACGGTGTGACAATGTATACACAATATAACACATCGACCCCCGCGCGTATACTCAGGCGCCCGCGTCAGCCCTCCCGCTCCGCGTAGGTCCTGAAGTGGTCCAGGATCGACTGCCAGCCCTGCCGCTGCACCTCGGGAGCATTCGTCCCCTCGGCGTCGAACATCTCGCGCACCAGCGTCGACCCGCCTTCCCCGTCGAAGGTGACCTCGACGCGCCGGCCGTCGCCGAGCGTGTAGGCGAGACGCCGGGGTGGAGACACCTCGTCGTAGACGCCGCCGAAATCGAACCCGGCGCTGCCGTCCTTCGCCTCCATGCGCGATGCGAAGCTCCCGCCGACGCGCAGGTCGTTTTCCGCGCGCGTCGTGTGCCAATCCTCGGATGCCTGGTTCCACTGCACGATGTGGGCGGGACCCGTCCAGAATTCCCACGCCTTTGCTGCGGGGACGCCGACGATTGCGGACACCGAGATCCTCGGCTTCGCCTCCGCCGCCTCCTCGCCCCGGTAGGCGCGCTCGAGCGCCGCGAGGTCGATCCGGGTCATCTGGAGCATGGCCTTCATGGTACGCTCCGCCTTGACGGGGTCCTCGTCCTGCAGCAGGTCGAACATCGCGGCGGGCACCACCTGCCAGGTGACGCCGAACCGGTCGGTGAGCCAGCCGCACGGCATGATCTCGCCTCCGTCCGAGAGTCCGCAGTACACGCGGTCCAGTTCGTCCTGCGAGTCGCAGGCGAGGAGGAAGGAGATCGCCGGGGTGAAATCGAACTCGTGTCCCGCGTTGTTCTCCATGACCGCGACCTGCGTGCCGTTGAGCACGAGCGACGCATGGAGCACGGTGCCGTCCGCCTGCAGCTCCTCGCGGACGACGTGCGAGTCCGGGAGCAGCCAGGTGTAGGTGTCGATCGCGGGCTGGCCCTTGCCGTAGTGGTCCTTCGTGAACAGCAGACCCGGGACGATGAGCTGCTGGGACTGGGACAGCGTGACCTGCCAGCCGACGCCGAAGCGGTCCGTGACCCAGCCGTATCGCTCGCTGAACGGATAGGCGCCCAGGTCCATCATCACCTCGCCGCCCTCCGAAAGCGCGGCCCAGATGCGGTCGACTTCCTGGACGGTCGGGCAGTTGACGAAGAAGGAGACGGACGGGGAGAAGGAGTAGATCGGGCCACCGTTCAGGGCGACGAAGGAGAGCCCGCCGATCTCGAAGGAGACGCTCATGACGGATTCCTTCGGCTGGCCGGACGCTTCGGCGCCGGAATCGTGGTAGCGGTCGACCGAATCGATGCGGGAACCGGGGAAGGTCTTCACATAAAGGTCCGCCGCGGATTCCGCCTGGTCGTCGAACCAGAGAAAGGGCTGAAGGGTTTTCATGTTCTTGTCCTCCTGCCCCCATTGTGGGCGGGGAATGCGGGAAGGGATGTATCGGGGGTCACGAATTCCGATTCAATAAATCCGTTAAATTTATATGGATTCATTATTGACATATGCCCGTTACATGCTACGCTGAGGAAGCGCGGGTTCGGACCCCCGACCGGAAGGAGGAGCCCATGACGAGACCCAGGAAATGGCGACGCGTCTGCTGCCTGCCGGAGAACACGAGCTTCGGCCCCCTCGCTCCCGCTCCGGGCGGCGAGGGCCCCGTCGCGATGACCGTCGACGAATACGAGACGATCCGGCTGATCGACCTCGAAGGACTGACCCAGGAGGTCTGCGCCGAGCAGATGGGCATCGCCCGCACGTCGGTGCAGCGCATCTACAGCGACGCGCGCCGCAAGCTGGCGGACTCGCTCGTGAATGGCCGGGCCCTGCACATCGAGGGCGGCGACTTCCGGATCTGCGGCGAGGACGAGCGGCCCTGCGGGCGCGGCGGCTGCGCCAGGCGAAAGGAATGCGAAGATGGACAGGACTGAATTCCAGGTGGAGCCCAACGGACAGAGCCGGATCGGCAAGGTGATCGGCGTGGTCAGCGGCAAGGGCGGCGTCGGCAAATCGATGGTCTGCTCGCTGCTGGCGGTGCTGATGAGCCGGCGGGGCTTCGAGACCGCGATCCTCGACGCCGACATCACGGGCCCGTCGATCCCGACCGCGTTCGGTCTCAAGGGGAAGGCCGCCGGCAACGAACTCGGGCTGCTCCCCGTGCGCAGCGCCAACGACATCGGCATCATGTCGCTGAACCTCCTCCTCGAGGAGGAGACTGACCCCGTGGTCTGGCGCGGCCCGATCATCGCGAATACGGTCAAGCAGTTCTGGTCGGAGGTCGTCTGGGGCGATGTCGACATCATGTTCATCGACATGCCGCCGGGCACCGGCGACGTCCCGCTGACGGTCTTCCAATCCCTGCCCGTGGACGGGATCATCCTGGTCACCTCCCCGCAGGAGCTGGTCTCCATGGTCGTCACCAAGGCGGCGAACATGGCGAAGAAGATGGACATCCCCATTCTCGCCCTCGTCGAGAACATGGGCCAGGTCGTCTGCCCGGATTGCGGCAAGGTGATCCGGGTCTTCGGGGATGTGCCGATCGGCGGCATCGCGGGTCGGATCGGCGTGGACCTCGTAGCCAGCCTGCCCATGGACCCTGCGCTGTCTGCCGCGTGCGACGCGGGGAAGATCGAGAGCTTCAAGGGAAGCTGGCTCGACGGAGTCGCGGACCGGCTCGAGTCGCTGCTGGGAGAGAAGGAGACGACATGAGAATCGCTGTAGCTTGCGACGAAGGGAAAGTCACCGGTCATTTCGGACATTGCGCCACCTTCGAGATCTTCGAGACCGACGGAAAGGGAATCGTGTCCGCGGCTTCGGTCGCCAACCCGGGGCACAGGCCCGGATTCCTGCCGGTTTTCCTGAAGGACCAAGGTGTAGGGGTCATCGTCGCCGGCGGAATGGGCGAACACGCCATCGACCTCTTCAAGGCGAACGACATTGAAGTCTTCCTCGGCGCCGAAGGCACGCCCGAAGAGATCGTCGGGCGTTATCTCGGGGGGACGCTGGAATCCCGAGGATCGGCCTGCACGGAGCACGCGCACCACGACGACTGCGGAGGCCACTAGAACCCACGGAAGCCGCGAAGGCGCCGTTGAAGGAGGAGAACCCATGGCGAAGTACAAGCCCGTCAAGATCCTGAAGGACATCGACCAGTGCTGCCCGCTGACCGTCACGAGGGCCATCGGAGAGATCGAGAAGGTCGGCATCGGCGACGTCATCGAGATCCGGACGACCGACCCCGGTTCGGTCGCCGACTTCCCGGCCTGGGCGAAGACGACCGGAAACGAGGTCCTGGAGATGAGCCAGGACGCGGGGCTCATCACGCTGTTTCTGAAGCGGCTGGTATAGGAGGAGATCATGAAGAGGAAGATCCTGATCGTCGGCGGAGTGGCCGGCGGAGCGACTGCTGCGGCCCGCCTACGCAGGTTGGACGAAGATGCGGACATCATCCTGTTCGAGCGCGGGGAGTATATCTCCTTCGCGAACTGCGGCCTGCCCTATTATATCGGAGACACGATCACGGACCGGAGCAAGCTGACGCTGCAGACGCCCGAGTCCTTCCGCGCGCGCTTCCGGGTCGACGTCCGTGCCGGTCACGAAGTTGCGCAGATCAACCGGGAAGCGAAATCCGTCACCGTCCGCCGCGTGAAGGACGGGACCTTATATGAGGAGACCTATGACGCGCTGGTCCTGTCTCCGGGAGCCGAGCCCGTCCTGCCGCCGATCGAAGGCGTCCGCGAGAACGGCGTCTTCGTCCTGCGAAGCATTCCCGACACCGACCGGATCCGCGCATTCGCCCACAAGCCCGGCGTCCGCCGCGCCGTGGTCGTCGGTGGCGGCTACATCGGCATCGAGATGGCCGAGAACCTCCATGCGCTCGGCATGAGCGTATCGATCGTCGAGTTGATGGACCACGTCGTCCAGCCGCTGGATTCCGACATGGCGGGCGAACTCCATGCCCACCTCGTCGACAAGGGCGTCGGCCTGTACTTGAAGTGCGGCGTGACCGGCATCCATCGTACGGACGATGGCCTCGAAGTCCGTACCTCCGTTGGTGGCCCGCTGCTGGCCGACCTCGTCGTCATGGCCGTCGGCGTGCGTCCCGAAGGGTCGCTGGCGAAGGAGGCCGGCCTGGCGATGGGCGCCCGGGGTGCGATCGCGACCGACGACCACATGCTCACGTCGGACCCCTCGATCTACGCCGTCGGCGACGCCGTCGAGGTCACGGACTCGGTCCTCGGCCGCAAGGTCTTCGTCCCGTTGGCTTCGCCCGCCAACCGGCAGGGCCGCATCGCCGCGGACAACCTGTGCGGCATTCCGAGCGTCTATCGCGGCACCCAGGGCACCGCCATCCTCAAAGCGTTCGACATGACAGTCGCCGTGACCGGCGCGAACGAACGGACCTTGAAGGAGGCCGGCGTCGAGTACGGCCGTTCCTACACCTACAGCGCGAGCCACGCGACCTACTACCCGGGCGCCGCCTTCATGACCGTGAAGCTGCTGTACCGGAAGTCCGACGGGCTGCTCCTCGGCGCCCAACTGACCGGGTTCGAGGGCGTCGACAAGCGCTGCGACGTCCTGGCCACCGCAATCCGGTTCGGCGGTTCGATCCAGGACCTGACCGACCTCGAGCTCTCCTATGCGCCGCCCTTCGGGTCCGCGAAGGACCCCGTCAACATGGCGGGCTACGTCGCGACCAACGTCCAGAACGGCACCGACCGCTTCTTCTTCTGGGACGACGTCGCCGCGCTCGACCTGACGAAGGTCACACTCCTGGACGTCCGGACCCGCGAGGAGTTCCAGAACGGCTCGATTCCCGGCGCCGTGAACATCCCGCTCGACGACCTGCGCTCCCGGCTGTCGGAAATCGACGCCGGCAAGCCCGTCTATGAATTCTGCCAGATCGGCCTGCGCGGGCACATCGCCTATCGCATCCTCGCCCAGTCCGGATTCGGGGACGTGTACAACCTCGCCGGCGGCTACCGGTTCTACCGGCAGGCGGTCCGGACGTTCCCGCTGACCCCGCCCGTGTCCATCCATGGCAAGGAAGTGCCGGCCGTCGCCGCGCTCCAGGCCGAAGCGATCTCGAACGAACTGTCCGAGCGCAGCGGCGAGCTGCCCCCGGCCATGCGGGTGGCGCGCCGCATCGCGGTCGACGCCTGCGGCCTGCAGTGCCCCGGACCCATCCTGAAGCTGAGCGAAGCCGTCAAGGCCGCCGGCATCGGCGACATCGTCGACCTGACCGCGAACGACCCCGCCTTCGCGTGGTCTGCCCCCACTTTT
>Ga0118677_10002119_pt1 | contig 40620 bp, 34 predicted proteins | sample AliMusrvi5mmetaG_FD_86154 | JGI IMG/M metagenome (GOLD analysis project Ga0118677, IMG submission 86154) | reverse complement strand
CTATTTTACCCTTCGGATAGGTAAAGGGCCTGTGGTTTGACGTGGTCATGACCATCATAAAAAATTTATCGCCATGCTTTTGCACGGCATCCGCCTCGCGCACCACGCGGCGGTACAGATCTTCGTCGCAGACGCCCCAGGCATTAGAGAATGTTATTTCATCCCTGGCAAGGTCAGAGCGATCAACAACCGTAAAGCCATTGCCGCTGAAAAATGCCGCCATATTGTCGAAATAGCCGTACCCGCCGTAAAGAAACAGGGCATCATAGCCGCGCCGCAAAAAGGGCGTGCCGATGGTGGAAAGCCCGTCATTATTGGGACGCCTGACAACCGATTCGGGGGGGGTCGGCGGCACGGACAGGGCCAGCGCTTCAAGCCCGCGGACCGTTCGGGTGCCGCTTGCGTAGAGACTGCTGAAAGAAAGGCCCTGCCGGGCAATTCGTCGAGGTGCGGCGTGAGATTATCGCGGCCGCCAAAGGCGCTCAAGAATTCTCCGCTCATACTCTCAAGAACCACCAGTATGACATTGTGCCGCTGCTCGAGTTTTCCGCTGTTTGCGATAACGCGATAGATATCGGGCGCCGGCCCCTGCGGGTTTATAAAACCGCGATTTTGGGGATCAACCGCAAGGCGCAGCCCGCGGGAAACCTCATCAGCATCCAGTGTTTTATACTGCTGCGCATAGTCGAGCCGGTTGTTGCGCAGCGCTTCAAAAAAGGAATACATGCCGTTCAGGGCAAGATTATTATTAAGCCTGTTTTCCGATATTCTGCTGAAAGAATCATTAATGAATATACAACAGAAAAGGGGCAGCAAAAAGAGCATACAGCCGAAAACCGCCCTGTGGGGTCGCCAGACAGTAGATTTTTGCAGGCAGCGGTCAATAGGCCGCTTCACCGCGGCAAAAAGCAGCAGCGCTGTCAGGGCGATGGCCGGGAGTATTATCCCCATGGGATAGGACTGCCGGATATTGTCGGTAACTTCGCGCTGATAGACCAGGTAGTCAACGGCAACAAAGTCGAAGCGAACTTCAAACTCTTCCCAGAAAAAATACTCGGCGCAGGCCGTAAAAACAAGAATGGCAAACAGCGCAATTATAAAACCATAAAACAGATATCGCAGCCGCGGCCCGGTAAAAAGCTTTTGCGGCGCAAAGGCCAGAAGTGCAATCAGGGGGATTGCAAAATAGCTAAAGGTCACGGCATCGTAAAAAAATCCTACCATAAACGTCTTGGCAATAACCCATGCCGACAGGTCTACCCCGGCGGAGCTGAACCTCAAAAGAACGCAGCGCGTTAGGAGCGATATAAAAAAAAACACGCCCCCTACCGCAATAACCGGCGCATACCAAAAACCGGCCGAGGCATGCAAACGCGCCGGCATCAAGTCGCGCGCTGCTTTCGGTAAAGATTTAGAATAGTTGAGCGGAAACAATCTGTCTTGCATGAAGCAAACCCCAAGATAAGCAAACTAAAATAAATAGTTTATAAGATATAACAACGCTACATTAAATGAAAGTTACAACCGGATTAAATAATTGTAATTTTGCAATTGCCGAGAGGGGATTCAGGGGCTGCCGGGAAGGCGTACTACTGCTTAATGCCGGTGCAGAGCTGCTGTGCTGAAAGGTATAGTGCGCATAGCGTATCGCCTGTCATGCAAGAGCTCCATTTATTATATAATTATGTATTGTATCATGCGCTTATGAATTAAAAGTTACCCGCCCAAACTGCCCCTATGCCAAGAGCGAACTTTTAACGCCCGTGTTCTTGCATTTTAATGATGAAATAAATTTAATTTGTCTTTAGCCCTTGATTAATATAGCACTAGTCAACATGACCCGCATGGCAGGTGGCTTAATCTCGACCTGAAAGGGCTGAAGCACAAAAACACGATATGTTGAAGTTGCCTTCCTAACGCAATTCGGATTAAAATAAGGATGCAAATGACAAAGCTTCCACCTGCGGCAAACGGCGAAAAAAGTTTTTTTAAACAGCGGCTCTCATTCCTGCAGCCTCTGGCGCCGATTGCGCTGTTTTATGTGGTTGGGCTCGTAATTTTTACCGGCTTTAGGATCGCCCTGCTGCTGCAGAATTTCAGCAGAGTGCGGGAAGTGGAGCAGTATCTGCTGCTGTTTCCCATCGGCTTTCGTATCGACACTATGCTGCTGTGCCGGGCCATCATACTGCCGGCATTTGCCCTGCTTCTGCTTCCCCAAAAAATCGTACAACGCTTTCGAACAGTGTTTTCCTCGTATTTCACCATTCTTGCGGCCTTATTTGTATTTCTCGAAATTGCCACGTTCCCCTTTATGGCTGAATTTGATGCGCGCCTGGACCGCATATTTTTAGAGCACATGGCCCAGCACGAAGTTTTCGGCATGATATTTAAGGGTTTTGCACTCAGCCTGTCGGTCGGAGTGCTGGCCATGACCGTGGCAGGCTGGGGCACGTTCAGGATATTCCAGGGCCTGCTTGAAAGCCCCGCAGTCTGTTCCCTGAAAAGAAGAATGCTTCTCTGCCTTGTCGCGGGAATTCTCCTCTTTTTCGGCAACCGATCAACATTTATACAGCATGCCGCCAATATCAACCTCGCTTCATTTTCCACCAGTAATATCGTAAACCAGCTTGCGCTCAATTCCAGCTTTTCCCTGGCAAATGCGCTCTATAGTTTCACCAAGTATGAACAGGATCCGCAGGACGTCTACGGCAAAATGGACCCCGCGGAGGTCCTCCGGCGGGTAAGAAAAACCTCCGCCATCCCTGATGCAGCATGCACCACACCCGATATACCGCTTCTGCATTATCAGAAATCCAGCTTCACTTCGCAGCAGCCGGTGAATCTGGTCATAATTCTGGAAGAAAGCCTGGGTGCGGAATATGTTGGGTGCATGGGCGGTCTGCCTCTGACGCCAAATATCGACAGGCTCAGCAAAGAGGGAATTCTTTTTACGCGTCTCTATTCTACCGGCACGCGGACCGTGCGCGGCATAGAAGCGGTGATATCCGGTTTTCCACCCACCCCTGGCCAGAGCGCTGTTAAACTCGGCCTGTCACAAAAAAATTTTTTCACTGTTGCCGAGTTGCTCCGCCGCAAAGGCTATGCCACGGAATTCATCTACGGTGGGCGGGAAAATTTTGACAGTATGAGCACTTTTTTCCTCGGCAACGGCGTTGAGACAATCTATGACAGGAAATGCTTTAAGCGGCCTGTTTTCAAGGCGACCTGGGGCGTCTCCGACGAAGATCTTTTTGGAAAAGCGCATGAGGTTTTTAAAGCCCATGGCGACAAGCCGTTTTTCAGCCTTATCCTGACCACATCAAACCATGACCCCTTTGAATTCCCCGACGGGCGTATTGAGCTCTATGAGCAGCCCAAGGAGACCCGCAATAACGCCGTAAAATATACCGATTATGCTCTGGGGAAATTTTTCGAGATTGCGAAAAAAGAGGCTTACTACAAAAATACCCTTTTTCTTATCATCGCAGACCACAGCACCCGGTTGCAGGGCCAGGACTTGATACCAGTGCACAAATTTCATATTACCGGGCTGTTGATCGGTCCGAATGTCAAACCCGGAACCTATGATAAAGTGGCAAGCCAGATCGACATGACCCCGACACTTCTTGACCTTATGGGGATCAGCACGGTGCAGCCCTGTCCCGGCAGGGCGCTTTTTAGCCTGCCCGGCAGCCTGCCCGGCAGGGCCATCCTTCAGTATGAAGATACGAACGCATTTATGGAAAATGACCGTGTGATGCTTCAGCGCCCGGGGCTTGCCCCCGCCCAGTTCCTGTATGCCGGGGGAAGATTAGTGCCGGCGGCCACTGATCCGGAGTTTGCCAAAAACGCCCTGGCCCATGCCCTGCTGCCGGGCTATCTCTACTACAACCAGCTCCATCACCTGCCGGCTGAAGCGCCGCGGAAATAATTTTTTTAGTTATTAAGCAGTTCATCAGTAAGCGGACATTTACCAACCTCCCCTTTCCCCTCCTGACCAGGAGGGGAAATAAAAAGGCTCCTCCCCTGGACAGGGGAGGTCGGGTGGGGTTGATTTTTTAATGTCCGCTTACTTCGCAATTATGAAGCTCTGGTTTCCGTTCTGAGCTCCTGAAGGGATTTTCCATGAACTATCGAAACCATGGGGCCGCAAGAGTAAAAAGCCGCATCATCATAGGGCTCAGCATCGCTATTCTGGTACCATGCTTTGCCTATGGCGCATGGTTATTCTTTACAAGCGTTTCTTTGCGAACGGTTCGGTTCGAATTTACCGTGGATGATCCTGCCCGGTTTGCCGCCCTGGAGCTGGCCGCTCCCGAACAGCTGCATGACTGGACTTTAAACGGCAGGCCCGTGCCCGTCCCCTTCCAAGGGATGCTCTATGATACAATTCCCGCAATCCCCTCCTCTCTTCTTGTCAGGGGCAAAAACATACTGCAGGTAGCAATGCCGTTTCTCCCGCAGTTCGGCTTCCAATCGGAAACAAAGCCCACGGGAGAGCCGTTCGACCTTACGCCAAAATATTCCTGGTGCACCGTTCGTGTTTCCGGATTAACCAGCACAAGCCCCTGCCGGTTCACCATTGGCCCGGTTTTGGGATATGCGGGAACGGATTTTTTTACGGTTACCTGTCAAACCAATATGCCGGTACCGGTACACCTTGAGGTGAACGGCCGAGTGTTAAAGTCGCCCGCGGGGGCCGTGCATAGCTGGCGCGTGGACGGCCTGCAGCCGGGGCATGACTACGAGTACCGGCTCATCGCCGTGCATCCCCTTACGGGAACAGCGACCGCATCGGGGCCGCATCATGTGCGGACCTTTCCGGCGGGCGACGAGCTATCCTTTGCCGCCTGCGGCGACAGCCGCAGCAACCCGGAAATCTGGGCCAGGATCGCAGCGCTCATACAAGGCCAAAACCCGGCTTTCTTTATTCATACCGGCGATATGGTCAAGGAGGGCTTGCTCTATACTGACTGGCTGCGGGAAATGTTCGAGCCTGCAGCGGGGCTGCTCGCCAGCGTGCCGCTGTACCCCGTCATCGGCAACCATGAATACAATGCCGGTATTTTTCAGCGCATGTTTCAAACCTCAACGGACACAACGAACTGGGAACAGCGGATAGGCCCCGCCCATATAATAGGCATCAATGGCGAGCTGGACTGGCGCACCAGCGGCGAGCCGTACGCATGGCTCAGCGGTGTTTTGAACAGATCAACAGCGCCATTCATCTTTCTGGTAACGCATTATCCGCCGTTCAGTTCCTCGCACCATGGAAAAACGTCAAACGATGAGCCTAACGAGGAAACCGCGCGCCAATGCAAGGACTTTATCCTGCCGCTTCTCGTGCGCTATCATGTTACGGCCATAATCGCCGGTCATTCCCACAGCTATGAGCGCTCCGAGCTGGACGGAGGCGTCAGCCTGATCACCACCGCAGGCGCTGGCGCGGGTCTTATGAATAAGCACGAGGATGCACAGGAGCAGAACCCGTATTCGAAAATTTTCGTCAAGGCTTTCAACATTACCGTTTTTCAAATCCATGGCGCGACCTGTGAGATGAAGGCCCTCGACCTTGACGGCAATGTGCTGGATACCCGCACCTGGCAGGCGCGCGGCATGCAACCGGAGCAGGCTGAGCCGAAAATGTGACGCAGGCCATATGACGGCAGCAAATTTTTCTGGGCCGGGCCATCTACTTATGCTCATTAAATGGCGGATACGCATAGCATTGTTGGTTCTGAGCGGACTTTTTTCAGCAGGCAGCTCATTTGCCGTTGAGCAAAGCGCTGCTGATATGATCATCGGCGTCTGGCTAACACAGGATCAAGACGCCAAGATCGAAATTTACCGGTCGGGAAATGCCTACGATGGAAAAATCGTCTGGCTGAAGGAGCCGAGAGAGCCGCGGTCCGGGGAGCAATATACTGACACGGGAAACCCGGACTACTCAAAGCGAAACCGGCCGCTGCTGGGTCTTATTCTTGTCAAGGGCCTGGAGCACAGCGGCAACAAAACCTGGACAGACGCCACAGTCTATGACCCATCTGACGGAAAATACTGGCGTTGCAAGGCTTACCTGGAAAATATCCGCACTCTTAAATTTACAGGCTTTTGGGGCATCTCGGTTTTTGGCAGGACTGAAACCTGGACACGGAGCACCCAGTAGCACACGGCGACGGTGGCATCTGCATTTGGCGCTTTTTCTATATACGGCGGTCTCGCTGATCGATAAAAACCTGTTTTATGGATAGTACTGAGACAGCGGTTTTCATCCTGTCGCTGTGCTTATCCAATCCTTATCACTGCCTATGATGAAAACAAAACCGTTTTTCTCGATTAAATCGGTAATGGAATCACCCCTTGCTGAAAAAGCGCCGCATAATGAGCGGATTGCCGCATACTGTTTGCTCGTATTGGCGTTACTGCTGAAGGTTGCTGCTGTTTTCCTGTATTACATCGACTCTGATGAGCCCCAGCATCTGCATATCGTGTGGGGCTGGGCTCACGGCTTTCTTCAGTACCGTGATTTTTTCGACAACCATGCCCCGCTCTTTCACATCCTCTGTGTCCCGCTTCTGAAAGTCTTTGGTGAAAACACACACACGCTGTTTGCCATGCGCCTGGCAATGGTGCCGCTTTATTTCGCCGTGCTCTGGTGCACGTATGTGCTGGGCCGCGAGGTGTTTTCCGAACGGTGCGGCTTGTGGGCTGCGGCGTTCACCGGGCTATGCCCATATTATTTTTTGGATTCCATTGAATATCGGCCGGACAGTCTCTGGGCTGTTTTCTGGCTGCTCGCGATTCTTGCATTAATCAAAGGGGGCCTGCGAGCATCCCGAGGGTTTTGGGTGGGTTTTTTGCTGGGGGCTGCCCTGGGGGTGTCCATTAAAACGACCTTCCTGATCTTCTCGCTGGGCGCCGGTACGATGGCAATGATTATTTTTTCTAAAGCTTTTCATATAGTACGGCCTGCTTTCAGACGGCTTATCAACTACGGGCTGGCACTGGCGGCGGGACTTTGCGTAATCCCTGGCGCACTCATACTTTGCTTTTACACACAAGGCGCGCTTGCGCCTTTTTTTTATCAAACCATACAATACAATATGATCACCGGCCTTGGGTTATGGGATAGCCCATATAAACAGATGTTTGTTTTTACTGTTTTACTTGCACTGCTCTTTGGCATTGCAGGCCTCATAGGCAGGCATACGGTTCAGGAAGGCATGCGGTCAAAGCGGATTATTATCTTTTTAATGTGCGGATTGTATTTCTCGGCGCTGATTGCTTTCTGCCCATTAATGGAAGCTGAACATTTTTTTCCGTTTTACCCCCTCTTTTTTATTTTATTCACGCCGTTAGCTTGGAAACTTCGGGTCCGGCCACTCCCCGGTTGGGCAGCCGCAGCCCTGATTCTTTTTTTAGAAATTAGCATATTAGCATGGGCTGGACATTTCACTTTCGCCCATGTCAAAATTGGTTTGCTGAAAGATGTTCTGCGGCTCACGGGAGAAACCGATTTTGTTGCTGATTTGAAGGGTGAGACGATATTCAGGCCCCGCGCTTCCTACTATGTTCTTGAGGAAATCACTAGAACACGATTCAAACGCGGGCTTCTTCAGGATGATATCCCCGAACGGCTTATCGCAACCCGCACCTGTGTTGCCACGCTTGATGATCACTGCTTTCCCTCCCGCGCCCGCGCCTTTCTGAATGAAAATTATATTCCTGTCGGCTCACTGAGAGTGGCCGGAAAAATGCTCCCCGCGTTGTCTGGTTCTTCACGGTTTATTTTTTTTGACATCAAAATTCCGACTGAGTATGTGCTTATTTCTGAAAACGGCCTAGCCACGGGCTGGATGGATGGTGCGCCCTATGACGGGGGCGTATTGTTTCTGCGGGCGGGGTATCATGAGTTTCGTCCGGTCGCGCCAACGGCCAGGTTTGCCGTTGTATGGGCAAAGGCTAAACAAAAGGGATATTATCCAAGCTCATTTTTTGATACAATAAAATAACTGCTGAAAAAATGCAGTGCGGGTGCAGCAGGTGCGGGCGTATCATGAGGCGCACCAACGCGTTGAACATGCTAAAATTTTTTATGGTTGGGGCTCGGTAGGATGCGGATTTTAATTATTGAAGATTCGATTCGCACGGCGGAGTATCTAAAAAAAGGCCTTACCGAAAACGGCTTTGTCGCAGACGCTATGCATCGGGGAAATGATGGGCTTCACTGCGCGCTCACCATTAATTATGATCTTATTATTTTGGATGTAATGCTTCCGGAACTGGATGGGTGGTCTATCCTAAGCGAGCTTCGCAGGCAAGGGCAGCAGACACCGGTGCTTTTATTGACCGCCTGCGACAAAGTGCAGGACCGGGTACGGGGGCTGACTCTGGGGGCAGACGATTATCTCATTAAGCCATTTGCCTTCTCTGAACTTCTTGCGCGGATCCACGCTATTTTGAAGCGGGGCCAGGTAAAGGAAATGGAAAAAATAAAAATTGCTGACCTTGAGATCGATTCGGCCTGCCATAAAGTACTGCGGGGAGATATGCTCATTGATTTGACGCCAAAAGAATTTATTTTATTAAATTATCTTGCGCAAAACAAGGGGCGGGTTTTGTCCCGCTCGACGATAGCCGAGCATGTCTGGGACATAAATTTCGAAAGCGATAGAAATATTGTGGATGTGGCGATACTCAGGCTTCGTGCAAAGGTTGATGACCCCTTTATAAAAAAACTTATTCATACGGTTCGTGGAGCAGGCTATGTTTTTGAAGAACGAGAGTAGCAACAAAGCCCTCTCAATCACCTATCGGCTGACGCTATTCTACATGCTGTCGGCATTCGGCATACTTGCCGCAATAACAGGTTATTTATATTTCGCCCTGGCGCGCAATCTGGAAGGAGAAGATAATCGGTTTCTTATAGAAAAAATTCATGACCTGCGTATTATTTTAAAAGAGCATCCTGAAAATATGCAGTTATTACAAGAGGAAGTTAATGAAGGGCAAGACTCTCCCTTTGTTAATTATGTGAGAATATTAGACGAAAAAGGTACAACAGTACTGGAATTTTCAAACACGGCCAATGCTCAGCTCGCAACGCTTTTTCCTGAGCCTTTACAAATTGATGAAGAACCGGTCAGGGGCTGGAAAAAAAGCACTCCTGACGGAAGATTATATCTTGTCATGTCAGCCTGGGCAAAAACCAGCGGCGCCCAATCGGAAAAAAGACTTCTGCAAGCCGCGCTTGATATATCCCGGGAACAGGGCATACTCAACGGGTATAAAAACACCATAATCGGCATGCTTGTTCTGGGAATTTTATTTTCCGCCGCCGCCGGTTTTTTTATTGCCCGCAAAGGGCTGCAGCCCCTGAAAGATATAACCGCCGCCATCAGGAGAATCAGAAGCACGAAGCTGCATGAACGGGTGAATCCGTCCCTGTGGCCCCGGGAGCTTACCGAGCTTGCATCCTCGTTTGATCAGCTGCTTGATCATCTTCAAAATTCCTTTACCCGGCTTTCTCAGTTTTCCTCCAATCTTGCCCACGAATTGCGCAACCCGATCAACACCCTCATGGGAGAGGCCGAAGTCGTTCTTTCCAAGCCGCGAACCCCCCAAGAGTATCAAAGCCACATTGAGCTGAATCTTGAAGAATATGACAAGCTGGCCAATATTATCAAAAGCCTGCTCTTTCTTGCGAAAGCCGAAAGCACCGATATCATACTAGAGCGCACTGTTTTTGATGTTTCCGCGGAAATACATGCCATGCTGGAATACTATGACGCCCTGATCGAGCAGCAGCATATAGCAATCAGCGTTCAGGGCGCCGCCGCACTCAACGCTGATCTGTCATTATTCCGGCGTGTCATAAGCAATATTTTATCAAATGCGATCCGCTATACGCCATCAGGAGGAAAAATCGATGTCGGCATATCGCAGGATGCTGTTCATGTTGTACGCGTTCAAATTTCCGATACGGGCATCGGCATAGGCGAGTCTGACATTGAAAAAATTTTTGATCGCTTTTATAGAAGCGATAAAGCGAAAACAGCCTCTGCGCAAGGCACGGGCCTCGGGCTTGCTATTGCCAAATCAGTCATGGATCTCCATGGAGGGGGCATACACATCCAGAGCCAGCCCGCGCACGGTACCACCGTTACCCTGACTTTCCCTCCCGCCTGATAGATACTGTTAGAGCATTTTTCTAAATGCTGTAGCCATGCGGGCACAGGTGAGCTTTTGATGAAGGCAGCCCGTGCGGTTCGAGCCATTCACAAAGCACCTCTGCCGGCTTTTCCTGCGAGAATATAGCACGGGCTGACGCAGCAAAAGCTCACCTGTGAAAACGGCTACAAGAAAAAGAAAAATGCTCTAGTCAAAATCGATACCTTCGTAAAAAGTCTTAAAACACCATTTGATCGTCATACCGGCGAAAGCCGGTATCCGGAATTTTCATGTAGGGGCACGATGCATCGTGCCCCTACGCTGGACCCCGGTTTTTCCCGGAATGACATTTTTTTACGACTGCATCAAAATTAGATTCTTTTAACCCTCTTGAAAGTTTTCCGTAAGATTTGTCTGATATAGTTCCATCCAGTAAAGGAAAGCAATCCTTACCTAAAGCAAATCTTTCGAGATAACGAACTATGGGTTTTTTTAAGACAGCCCAAAGATCTTGTACTCTGCCCGGCCGGCTATATGAAAAATTCGCGGCTACGGCGGAAATACCAGGAAACGAACTGGCTGCCGGCTGTCTGGCCCTGGCGCTGTGCTTTTCTTTGAAAGCGCTCTGTGTATTCTACTACCGCTTTGACACGGATGAGACCCAACATCTTCATGTCGTGTGGGGGTGGGCCAACGGTTTCCTGCAATATCGTGATATTTTCGATAATCATGCCCCGCTTTTTCATATACTCTATGCGCCGCTCTTGAAGCTTCTGGGGGAAAGCGCGAGCACGGTTTTTATAATGCGGTTGACCATGCTGCCGCTGTACTGCATTACGCTGTGGTGCATTTTTTCAATAGGCCGGGAGCTTTTTTCCGCGCGCCATGGTCTGTGGGCCGCGGTTTTCACGGCCTTTTATCCCCTGTGCTTCTTTCTTTCTTTGTCGTTCCGCACAGATAATCTCTGGGCCATGTTCTGGATGCTGTCACTTGCGTTGCTCATTTGCGGAAGCTTAACAGCGGTAAAGTGTTTCTGGGCTGGCTTTTTTCTGGGTGCGGCGCTCGGGGTTTCCCTGAAAACCACGTTGCTGCTTGCCTCCCTGGGGGGCAGCGCACTATCTGTGGTCGTTCTTTGCCCCCGCCGGTACATGTCAGGGCATGCCCTCGGCCGTTTCGGTAAACTAACTGCTGCACTGCTGGCGGGGTTGTGCATTGTCCCCGCGGCAATAGTGCTTGTCTTTTATTTCAAAGACGCTTTGGTGCCCTTCTATTATGGCGCTGTGCAGCATAATATGCTTCCCGGCCTTGGCAAGTGGCGCAAAACAGGTTATTTGCATGCTCTTATTTTTCCCGCATCACTTATAGCGATGTACGCAATTGCGCACATCATGGGTAAAAAAACAGCTCTTGCCGGAGTTCGGACCCGGCGTATTTTTGTTCTTTTTGTCTGCGGCATTTACTTTTTTGCGTTGAATGCGTTCTGGCCTATAATAGACGCTCAGTCCTACCTCCCGTTTTACCCGCTGTTTGGCGTTTTGCTCGCGCCGGTGCTTTTGAAACTTCTGCCGGAAGGGCTACTGCATATCGCGCAGTATAAGCCGCTTTCTTCCCCGTTGCGGCTCATCGTACCCGCCTGTGTGATTATTCTTGAAATAATTTGTGTATTGGGAGTTGCGCAGGAAGTCGCGCCACGGCAGGAACGCCTTACTCAGCAGGTAAATCTGATCACCGATATTTTGCGGCTTACCGGTCCCGGTGACCCCGTTGCCGATATGAAGGGGGAAACTGTTTTTCGCCCGCGTTCTTCCTACTATGTTATTGAAAAAATCACCAGGGCGCGGATCAAGCGCGGCCTCATGACCGATGATATCCCCGAACGGCTGCTTGCCACACGCACCTGCGTCGCGGCGCTTGATGACATCCGCTTACCCAGCCGCGCCCGCGTTTTTCTCAATGAGAATTATATCCCCGTCGGTTCGCTGCGGGTGGCCGGCAAACTGCTTGCCCCGCCATCCGATACTGTACAGCCGGTAACCTTCAGTATCGGGATACCCGCAACCTATATGATCATTTCGCAAAACGGTTCAACAGCGGGCTGGCTTGACGGCAAGCCCTATGACGGAAGCGCATGTTTTCTGGAGGCGGGGCGTCATGAGTTCCGCCCCGCGGCGCGAGACGGCAAACTGGCTGTTGTCTGGGCAAAGGCAAAAATGCTCGGATATTCTCCATTTTCATAATAAACTAATTAGGCGCGACACCATGAAAAAACCTCTGATTTTCTGCGAAAATTCAAGAATATTGCTTTTTGCCGCCCACCCCGATGACGAAGCGCTTGCAGCCGGCGGGCTGCTGCAACAGGCGGCCGCGGCAGGCTCTGCAACCAGAGTCATCTTTGTAACCAATGGAGACAATAATCCCTGGCCGCAACGGGTTGACGAGCATCGCTGGCGTATCGAATCGGCCGATAAAATCAGATGGGGGCTTCGGCGAAACGCCGAGGCGCTTACTTCTCTGGCCTGCCTTGGCTTGCAACCTGAAAACGCCATTTTTTGGGGATATCCCGACCAGGGAATCACCGAACTTTTGCTCAAAGAAAGCGGGGCCATACTACAGCGCATCAGCTCGGAAATCGATGATTGGCAGCCAACGCTGATTGTTGGGCCATCACCGCTTGACCTGCACCCGGATCACAGCGCTCTTGGTGTTCTTATTCGTATTGCCCATGCAACTATGATACAGCCTTCGAAACGCCTTCAGGCTATCTATTACTGTGTGCATTACGGGCACAATGGCTTAAAAAAACAGAGCCTTATACAACTGCCTTTATTGCCGGGCCAAAAAATACGTAAATTAAACGCTATTGAGTGCCATAACACGCAAATGAAACTCAGCCGTATCCGTTTTCTGCCCTTTGCCTCAGACCAGGAGCTTTTTATGCCAGCTGCAAAACCCGTCGAACGCGATTCGAGGCACCCGGTGCATCGGGCTGTCGTTGAAAATGATACATCTCTGCGGCTCTCGATTTCCTTAAAAAATCATCTGGCTGGAATCGGCAGGGCGCAGCTGTATATCTTCACCCATCACGTGGCAGACGGTGGCGCCAGCTATGTTATGACAATCCCGTCAACTTCCGGAAAAATCCCGATTCGCGATACCGCCTCCGGCATGGTCGTGGCCGAAGCCTCGTACCACGGCGGCCGCCGGCAGGGAGACATCGTGCTTCCTCTTTCGGCTTTCCCGCCCCTGCAAAGGATGTTTGTGAAGCTTGAACAGAAATTTGTTTTTTTCGATACCGCGGGCTGGCGGGAAATTCCTGCGCCGCCGCAGCAGCAGAAAATATACAGCCTGCCGGTTCCGAGGGCCAGGCATGTTGACCATGCCGCGGCGGCGCAAGTGTGCTGCCTGGTCCCCTGCTACAATGTCGCCAGTTCATGCGCCGAGGTAGTGCGTGAGGCGGCGGCGCATTGTCGGCATGTGCTAGCGGTAAATGACGGCTCCATGGATGAAACCGGCGAGGTTTTACAAGCGTTGGCCGCGGAACTGAACGGGCGGGTGCATGTTCTCTCGCTTCCCGAAAACCGCGGCAAGGGCGTGGCACTGATCGAGGGCTTTCGGTATGCCATCGAAAACATACCTTTCGATGTCCTTGTTACCATTGATGGTGACCGGCAGCATCGTCCCGCCGACATACCCAGGCTCGTGCAGGAATGCTATCAAAACAATGCCGACATGGTCATTGGCGGCCGTGTAAAGGACTCCAGCGCAATCCCCCTGCGCAGCCGTCTGGGCAACCGGCTGACCTATAAATTCATGCGTTTTTTTTATCCCTCCATCCCCCATGACACACAATCAGGTTTCCGTGCTTTTAAAAAAAGTTTTTTGCTGGAGGTTTTACCGAATGTCAATGGCGGGCGCTACGAGACGGAACTCATTATGCTGCTGTTTGCCCTGGAGCGCCATAAACGAATCGCTACGGTGCCCATACCGACCATCTATTTCGGCAGCAACCGGTCCTCTCACTTTCAGCCTGTGGCGGACGGCCTGCGGATTTACCAGGCATTTTACAGCTTCCGGGCCCAGTACGCAGGCACCGGCTGCGAGGAAAGCTGAGGGCAGACTTGCCGCTTGACGCTGTTCTGCACGGGATTTCTTCCTGGGGCTATATCGCGATATTTGCATTGTTTGCCGGCGGTCTCGTCGGAGTACCCCTGCCGGATGAACTGCTGCTGGCAGGGGTGGGCTACCTTGTGTTTAAAGGAGACTTGAGGGGCGTCCCAGCCGCTCTGACAGCTTTTCTCGGGAGCAGCTGCGGCATTACGATGACCTACGTTCTGGGCCGCACCGGCGGCTATTATCTTATAAAAAAACTTTTCACCTTTTTCAATATCAGCCATGATCGTCTGGCCCGTGCCGTTGCGCTGCTCGGCAGCAGGGGCCGGTGGGCCATGCCTCTGAGCTATTTCATGCCGGGGCTTCGGCAGGCGACCCCGTTTGCGGCGGGCGCGCTCGGGATACGATTTCCCGTGTTTGCCGCGGCAACCTATCCGGCAGGGCTTGTGTGGGCTTCGGCTTGTGTTGCGCTGGGCTATTATGCGGGCGAAGAATGGCTCAACACCTCTCAAGCGATTCACCAATATCTGGGCATCGGCGCTTTGGTGTTTACCGTTCTGCTCATATGCGCGTTCATTGTGCGGCAGAAGTATTTCAAAAAGCAGCCGGAGTCACAACCGACCAGGCAATAGTTTTGGCCTTCCCTGCACTACTGGCGTCTTTTTTAATCCGCGAAATTACAATGCACAAATAATTACCTTTTGGGTCACATACCAAAATTATTTATCATGGTTATCCACAAAGCTGAAGTAACAAAAAGGATCCTGGATCCCCGCTTTCGCGGGGATGACGCGCGCAAAATACGAAGCTGAAAAATCTTGTCATTCCCGCGCAGGCGGGAATCCAGTCGGCTCATTGATTTGGTTGCCGCCTGTTACTTCAGCTTTGGAGATAACCATTTAAAATAAATATTTTTCAATTGGTTAATAACTTTGGCTTTTTACGAGGATGTCATGCTTGGGGAACGCGTATCGGCATTGCGGCTGAAGGAAGGATGGCGCGCTGCATCCAAAAAACGGTTTAATTTTTGCAAACACTACTCCGTGCTTGTGCGTTGCCACTGCCGCAGAAACTCGATCGCGCCCGGCAGCACGGGTGTTATCACCAGCCCGGTTTCGCAGAAAATTATCACAAAGAAAATCGCATACGACCACAGCCCCATTGTCTGAATCATCAGGTCGAGGTACGTATCAAGATGCAGGAGAATATCGAAACCTTTTAATAAAAATTCCATGGCGCCGCTTTTAAAGGGTTTAGGTCAAAGCACCTACATGCCGATTGCTTTTCTTAGAACAATATGGCCGATCACTTGCCTGCAATTGTTGTGCGGTATTTTTTCAGCGATCCGCTGTCGACAATTTCTTGTAGTTCCTTTTCCAGAACAGCCGGTGCCTTTTTACCGACCTGCATGCTGTGAACTTCCCTTACCGTCAGGCCATGCTCAGCGCCGAACTCCCTGAAAGAATCTTTGCTTCCCCTGGACAGGGGGCCGCCTGATACCGTGAAAAGATAAACCTGCTTGCCTTTCAGCGCCCCCTGCTTAATAAATGTGCGCGCCGGTGACGACAGCCGCAGCAGCCAAATCGGCGTCACGAGAATGATCGGGTCATACTCTGCAAGATTTTGCTGTACTGGTTCCTGATCGCTGGAGCGGTTAAATACCTGATCCAGGAAGATCGTTCCGATACCGATTTTTGCCTTTGTGTCAATTCCCTCCATGCTGCAGCCAAGCTGCTCCGACAGGATCTCCGCTGCCCGTTCGGGAATAATACACAATAAAGGGTTGGACAGCTGTTGCCTTCCCGCCTGTAACAATTCCCTGTTTGACCTCAGCATGCTGAGCCCGGGCAGAGTCTGGCTGCTGGCACAACAATGCGGCACTAAACAGAAATACGGTAATGATGCGACACCCTTTCATGGCACCTCCATCTGATGGTGTTTCATGGTCTGTGCCCCACTGGCCGGGAGGGGAGAAAGGCCGGAATTATTGTCTCTGCTATAATAGGAGAGGGAACAAGAGCCATAATTCCGACCGGTGAGACATGAAAAATATTTTTATGAACCTGGTGCAGCTCTGCCCAGCCCTTGCCCGCCGGTGAAAAACAGGCATTGTTTTAACTTGCAGTATACCGGAGGACCGTTACAGGACTGTTTCAGAATCATTAAAAAACATTAATTTGGAGGTCGTTGTGCGGTAGGGGGAAACTGGAGGGTAACGGTCGTGCCGCTGCCGGGAGCGCCGGCTGAATTTAGCAGGCCACCGAACAATCTTGATGAATAATCCAGGTTAGAGGACTTTGCAGAGTTACTCAATAATAACGGCATTAACAGAAGTGAAGAAAGTACTAACCGGCTACTATACACCAGAGTCTTGACAGGTCCCCCCGGCTATGGTCTACTTTAACACAACCCCGCAGACAGCCGTGCAAATTTTTCTGCTCCAGGGGTAGACAATTCGCCGCTCTATAAGGATACGCTATGAAATGCTTAAAAATAATCTTGTGTGTATTCGTGGTAGTGGCCGCTTTGATTGATGCGGCCCCGGCATATGCCTATATCGACCCCAATACGGGTGGCGTCATATTTCAAGTGCTCATGCCGATTCTGGCCGTGCTCGTTGGGTTTATCGCGTTTGCCTGGAATTTTGTTAAAAAGCAAACACTGTTGCTTGCGCATGCAGTTCGAAGGTTCCTGGTGGCTCTGCTCTCGGTTTTCAAAAAAAAAGACCGTAACTAACATGCAAAAATCTTTTTTTTCACGTTTTCTGGTTTTCCTTAAGCACTGGTTTTTTGTCTCCGTCTTTGCTTTTATAATCAATTACAACGATAGCATAGCCTGGGTGCTCTCATCATGGACGCTGGACCTGCCGCTGTGGCAGATGGCAGTTGATGCATCCAGTGCAATTTTGCTCTTCACCCTTTTTCTCGTTGTGCTGCTCATTCCCCCGGCTGTTCCCTCACGGCCGAAAGTTCATCGCGCGCTTTCACGGATAAGCGTTTTTACAGCATCGGCGTTTTTTATCCTCTTCACACTGAACGCCCTTACGTTATGGTTTCAAAAAATTTCAGGGGCGCAGTTCACCGTTGGTCTGCTTGCTAAAATTATTGCAGCGCTGGCCGTCCTCTCTGCCGTCGGCGAGCTCATGCGGCTGAAGTCATGTGAATCGCTTCGGGTACTCATAGACCAGGGAATGGACCGCCTTGTAAAGGTCTCCGTCGGGTTGGTCGCCACCTGCTTGGTTTTTTTTCTGCTGTCCTTTTCCTCATTTGTGTTGTTTTCAGGCGACAAACAGCCGAGCGTTCACACATCGTTTGCGCCCCGGGGGGCCGTGCACAATATACTTCTGGTCACCTTCGATGCCCTGGCAGCGCAAGACATGTCCCTGTACGGCTACCGCCTTGACACCACACCCAACATCAACAAGTTCGCGCAGTCCTGCGCCGTCTTTGATAATTTTTATGCCCAGGGAAACTGGACGTTTCCCACAGTCACGAGCCTGCTCACCGGGACTTATCCGAGCGAGCACAGAAATTACACCATCCCCTATCGTTATCCGCGACTGAGCCAACCGCAGAATGTGCTGCAGGCCGTTCTGAAAGAGCACGGATTTTACACGGCTGCCGCTTCATCTAATGTTTTTTACGGAAACACTGAAACAACCGGTACGTATTTTGGATTTGACGCTATAGCCGAGAAAAAACACCTGGTGGATTGGGCGGCAATGCGCAGGGACATGCCCTTCTATGCACTTGCGACATACGGACAGAGCGCCTATACGCAGATCCTTATGACGCTCTACCACTCTTTTGAGACGTTTCTGTCACAATATTATGAAGAAAGAGACAACTTCCTTCCTATAGGTCCTGCGCTCACATATGCTGAAAGGTTCATGACGGCACGGCCTTTTTTCGTCTGGATACATCTTTATCCGCCGCATCACCCCTACCTTCCGCCGGCGCCGCATAGGGGCTTATACTGTAAAGGCGACTGTTGTGCGACGGACTCGCAAAAAGAACCGCGCTTAGGTACTTTTTATACCCCTGACAAGCAAAATTATTTTGATCAACGGCGCCTCAGGTATGATGAGTTCATCCATTACGCTGATGATGAATTCGGGGGCCTGATAGATAGGCTCAAGCGCAAAGGCTTGCTTGAAGACACCATGGTCATACTTGCAGCAGACCATGGAGAGTCATTTGAAGATCTATTCTTTGGCCATGGAAATTTTATTTTATGGAACCAGATAATTCGGGTCCCCTGCGTCATACATATGCCCGGTGTGCAGGCAGCACGTTTATCCGTGAACGCTGAGCAGATTGATCTTGCTCCGACAATTCTTGATACGCTTGGGATAGAAAAACCGGGCTGGATGCAGGGCGAGTCTCTTCTGCCGTATATGCTCGGGCAAAAAGACCGCACGGACAAGCCGAAATACTCTATGTCGCTTATGGGTAACGGCCGATTCGACAAAAAATTGTCAAAGGGACTTGTGGCGGTTATGCTGGGCCCGCTCAAACTGATTTACAATGTTGAAATTGATAAAGCTCAGCTCTATGACCTGGTACAAGACCCCAAAGAAGACCACGATATTTCCGAAGCCAAACCGGAAGAGGTCAAGCATCTCAAAGCTCTCATCAAAAAAGATATTTTGCACAGAGACAGTCCCCCGGCATGAAGCGAGGCTCGGCTATAATCACCGTTTGGATTTCTGACGTCCGTTAACCCGGATTATTCATGACCGATAAAAAACCAGCCGGAGCGGGCAGGACCGGCTGGTCGCTGTACCAGCTTTGATGAATAATCCGGAATAAAAAAGGTGTTTTCTCTCCCGCCGCGGTAAGAGTGAAAAATATTACGCCATTTTCAACGCTTACTGAATGCGAATTGATTCTTGTGTAACCGGCAAAAGTAAGGTATTAAAAAAATAAGTCGTCTGTTTCATCCCGGCACACAGCGGAATCTTCTCATATACTACTGCAAGCGGATCAGAGTCAGCGCGAGAAACGAAACAACTGTTACGCATAATTTTTGCACTATAACAATAAAGATGCGCAATGAAAAATCTAAGATTGCTAGTATGTGCACTCGTGGTAGCGGCCGCCTTGATTGATGCGCCCCCCGCATATGCCTATATCGACCCTAATACGGGTGGCGTTATATTTCAGGTGCTCATGCCGATTCTGGCCGTGCTCGTTGGTTTTATCGCTTTTGCCTGGAATTTTGTTAAAAAGCAAACACTGTTGCTTGTGCATGCTGTCCGGAATTTCCTGGTTTCGCTGCCCTCTTTTTTTAAAAAAAAAGACCCTAACTAAAATGCAAAAATCTTTTTTTTCACGTTTTCTGGTTTTTTTCAAGCATTGGTTTTTCGTCTCCGTCTTTGCTTTTATAATCAATTACAATGACAGGATAGGATTTCTTATCTCATCATGGATGCGGGACCTGCCGCTGTGGCAGATGGCAGTCGATGCATCCATTATAACTTTGCTCTTCACCCTTTGTCTCGTTGTGCTGCTCATTCCCCTGGCGGTTCCCTCCCGGACGAAAGTTCATCGCGCACTTTCACGGATAAGCGTTTTTACCGCATCAGCGTTTCTAAGCCTCTTCCTGCTGAGAGCCTTCACGCTATGGTTGCAAAAAATTTCAGGGGCGCTGTTCATCTTTGGACTGCCCGTTAAAATCCTTCTGGCGCTGGGCGGCCTCACTGCCATAGGCGCGCTCATGCGGCTGAAGTCGTGTGAATCGCTTCGGGAAATAATAGACCAGGGAATGGACCGCCTTTTAAAGGTCTCCGTCGGGTTGGCCGCCACCTGCTTTGTTTTTTTTCTGCTGTCCTATTCCTCATTTGTGTTGTTTCCGGGGGACAGGCTGCCGCGCGTTCACACATCGTTTCAGCCCGCAGGCGCCGTGCACAATATACTTCTGGTCACCTTCGATTCCCTGGCAGCGCAAGACATGTCCCTGTACGGATACCGCCTTGATACCACACCCAATATCAACAAGTTCGCGCAGTCCTGCGTTGTATTTGATAATTTTTACGCCCAGGCAAACTCTACGTTTCCCACTATCACGAGCCTGCTCACCGGCATCTATCCAAGCGAGCATAAAAATTACACCTTTGCCTATCATTATCCGCGACTGAGCCAGCCGCAGAATATGCTGCAGGCCGTTCTGAAGGAGCACGGATTTTACACTGCTGCCATTTCATCCAATATCATTAACGGGAGCCCTGAAACAACCGGTACGGATTTCGGCTTTGATGCGATAGCCGGTAAAAAAGACCTGGTGGATTGGGAGGCGATGCGCACGGACATGCCCTTTTATGCCCTTGCGGTATACTGTGAGAGCGCCTATACGCAGGTCCCCCTGACAATCTACGGCTTTTTCTGGCAAGCCATGCGGCAATATAATGATGAAAAAAACTGCTACTTTCCTATCGGCCCTGCGTTCACATATGCTGAAGGGCTTGTGACTCCACGGCCTTTTTTCATGTGGATACATCTCTATCCGCCGCATTATCCCTACTTTCCGCCGGCGCCGCACAAGGATATATATTGTAAAGGCGGCTGTTTTACGACGGATTCGCAAAAAGAACCGCTTTTGGGTAATAGCTATCCGCCTGAAAAGCAGCACGTTGTTGATCAGCAGCGCCTCCGGTATGATGAATTCATCCATCACGCTGATGCTGAATTCGGGGGCCTGATGGAAAGGCTCAAGCGCAAGGGCATGCTTGACGACACCATGGTCATACTTGCGGCAGACCACGGCGAGTCATTTGAAGATGGATTTTTTGCTCATACAGGCCCGTATGTATGGAACCAGCTTATTCGGATCCCCTGCGTTATACAAATGCCCGGCGTTGAGGGAAAACGTTTATCCGTGAACGCCGAGCAGATTGATCTTGCTCCGACAATTCTTGATACGCTCGGGATAGAAAAACCGGGTTGGATGCAGGGGGAGTCTCTTGTGCCGTATATGCTCGGGCAAAAAGACCGCACGGACAAGCCGAAATACTCTATGTCGCTTATGGGGAATGGCCGGTTCGACAAAAAACTGTCAAAAGGAACTGTGGCGGTCATGCTGGGGTCGCTTAAACTGATATACAGTGTTGAAACAGGTAAAGCCCAGCTGTATGATCTGGCGCACGACCCCAAGGAAGATAACGACATCGCCGAATCAAAACCCGAAGAAGTTAAGCATCTCAAAGCGCTCATCAAAAAAAACATTTTGCATAGCGCGAGTCCACCGGCATGAAACAAGACTCAACTGTAATACCGTCCGGGTTTCTGACGTCCGCTAAAAGGCTGTACTCTCACCGGCAGGAGATACCCGGCTCCCGTGCGCCACTCGCAGCAAGGATTTTGGTGCAGGGCCTGGTAACCAGCGGTCTTGACCGGCTCCAGAGAATGATCCACCCGATGGGCGATGATGAATTGCCGGCTCCTGTTTTTGTGATCGGCCACTGGCGCTCGGGCACCACGCTGCTTCATGAACTGCTCTGCCTGGACAGCCGGTATGGCTATCCCAACAGCTATGCCTGCATGAACCCGCATCATTTTCTTATTAGCGGCAGTGGCATGCGGATGATGCCGTCAGGGCAGGCTCAAGTTCAACGCCCCATGGATGAAATGTCCATCGGCCTTGATTCTCCGCAGGAAGATGAATTCGCACTTCTGGCCCTGGGAGCGCCATCGCCCTACGAGGCGTTTATGTTCCCGGCATCGATGATGCAATCGCGCCGTTATCTGGATATCTCATCGCTGCCGGAAGAAGAGCAGGAACAATGGGTGCGCACCTTTTCACGGTTTCTCCATATGGTTTCGCAGGACAATAAGGGGCGGCCCCTTATTCTGAAATCACCCACGCATACGTTCCGCATAAATATGCTGCTCAAGATCTTTCCCGGAGCAAAATTCGTCCACATCGTTCGCAACCCGTATCCTGTCTTTGCCTCGACGCTCCGGATGCTGCAGTCCATGTTTTCTCTCTACGCCATAACGCCAGTGCCTGACGGTGTGCTTGAAGACTACGTGTTTCAAAACGGTCTTTTGTTGGAATCATGCCTTGACCGCAGCCAGGGACAATTGCGAAAGAATGCGTATGTGCGGGTGAGCCATGAAAATCTTATCAGGGACCCGCAGCAGCAGATTCGCACAATATATGATACTCTTGAGCTTGGCGATGCCGGTAGCGTCCTTGGTGCTGTCGGGGGATATTTTGAGCAGCGCAAGAATTACAAAGTTTCCTCGAACCCATTAACGCCGCAGCAGAAGAAGCTGGTGCGGGAAAAATGGGGCGGCATATTTAAGAAATATGGGTATTCTGAGTACAACAGCTGCTGTACGCCCGCAGGGATTATTGAAGGCCAATAAACAACCAATCTGGTTATCTCCAAAGCTTAAGCATCACCGTTAATGTATGTAACTTCAGCTTTGGAGACAACCAGAAAAACCAATTATAGCGTTTCCACGTATCCTGGCAGCATCCTTGAGGCTTTATTTCGGTAGAGCAACCCCATGCACAATTGGTTATTTCAGCCGGCTCTGAATCAGAGATTGTCTTATTGGTGCTCGTAAGAAGATATTCATAGTATCCAAGATTTAAAAGCACTATATGCGTAAAACGCTCCAGCGAGAAGAGTTTTTCACTTTGATTGATGCTGGATATAATGGTGAAATATTCATTCAGCGAACTGTCAGGCATCAGGGGTTTTTTTGCGATCAGGCTTTCTGCATACAACGGTGGATTGTAATGAGGGGTATGGCCGGGAGCCCAGCAGCAGGTGCGATCAGTGCCCAGGGAAACGCATGATCGAGGGAGTCGGGCGCGAAACATATCGGGTAGCGCATAAGGGTCAATGATAACTGTATCCAGCCCCACGAAGTATCCTTTTACTCCAATGTTCGGAACCTGTTCATAGGGAAGCTTGCGATTTTTTACCGGCGTATTTTTAACCTTTAATCCCTCATCTGCCAAGTAGCTGTCAGGGAAGTAGGGCTTACTATGGTCAAGATAACGCCAGATGCAGGCATCGCTGAAGTAAAGGAGCCGTTCATCGCTGACGCCCTTTTGGAAGTACATTTTGGGGTGATCCAATGGTGGGTCGAACGGTGTATGCGGGTAGTAGAAAACATACACTGCGGAGAGGGCCATCAGTGCCAGCCCAAGCCATTCCAATGTTTTTATTTTAAAGGTGCCCTGTTCTTTAAGATTCAACACTGAGCAATAGACAGCCACAAAGACGAGGTGAGAGTAAAAACGGCCGGCCATAAAGTCGCCGCCTGTCCAGATAATGTAAGCACATCCGCAAGAAATGGAGAGCGCTATTATTTGGTATGGCTGGTTGTGGATCCTGGTAGCAAGAAAAAAAAATCCTGCAACCAGCAGTGCTATTGAAATTATGTCGTGCTTTATTCCGTATATGAAGTAGAAGAGCCCCTGGTCGATTAACTGCAGGCATGGGATATTAAGATGTAATTTTGCATAGGCGGTATTCGGGAACGGCAAACCATAGTAGGCGAGGGAAAAAAGGGTCCACAGCGCCAAAGGCAGAAGGAGGAAAAATACAAATTTGATTTTTTCCCGCAACGATAACAAAAGGGGATTGCGCATGATGAAAAACAACAGCGGAATAAAGATAATAATGAGCAGATCATGCCGCGTAATTAGTAGAAGCGCAGCAGTCATGAGGAGAGGCGCGAGTGAAGATCGAGAAGGCTGTGCGAATGCCCGGTAATAATGGGTAACAAAAACTGCAAGCAGAAGGTACATTAAAGGATTTTCAAGCCCCGATGTCGTATAATCCATAAAGCTGTTTGACAGCATCAGCGCGGATAGCATCAGCACGGCAAAAACCGGCTTGACCAGCTGGCGCATGCAGTAAATAACGAGAATCAGATTCAGCAGCAGAGAAAAAGCAATGGCATTTACATACACATCGCTGGAAAACCACCGGAGAAAGGCAAGCAGCCAGAACCAGAGAGGCGAGGTGTAGACTTGTACCCTGTCAATGCTATTCCAGCGGGGGCCATTGCCAGCGTAAAGCTGCTCCAGGGAGCGAAATGAGATATAGGCATCATCGCCAGTCCAGGCATTTTGAAATACCAAAACGATAAACCCCGAGCACAGCAGCACGTGAAGCAGCGCTGTGATTATTTTTTGCTCATAAGAAGGAGGGTTGTTGTTCATTAAGGTGGCCTGTTATTTTTTCAAAAGTTTGGAGCATTCGGGATCATTTGCGATTAACCGTTACCAGCGCCCCGGCGGTAAGCAGCTCAAAATCAAGATGCACGGCTGCAGCGCCGTAATCGGTTGTCTCGAAATTCTTGTACAAGAAGAAAAGCGGAAACCGCCGCCAGCCCCTTCCCAAAACCATGGTCAAACCGCCTGCAGACAGGGCCGCCAGTGATTCTCCCGCATCCTTTGGCACCGCAATAGAAATGAGGCTGCCCGCGCCGATGATACTTGCGCTATGCTCGGGGCTGGTATAGGCCCCGCGGAAATCAAGGTTTGCCCGCACACCGCCTCCTATGAACGAAAAACGTTGGAAGTCCGTATTTGCTATATTGTTGATACCAAGATTAAGGCCCCCGCCGGTGATTTCAAAATTTTCAACGCGCAGGGTTGTCGGAGTGCTGAAGTCGATGAAGGCTGATACGCCGCCAAGGGTCAAGCTGGCGCTTCGAAGCGGCATGCCGCCTAAATCCATATTGGTCTCTATTCCTCCGCCGGCCACAGTGAGACCTGTGGGAACGCCGTAGCTGCCGATCACGACATGCCAGCTCTGCGGAAATGGATTATAATGGCTCTTGTCGGATGAGTCGTCGTAGCCCGAGCTGAGCAAAGCCACAAAACCTGAGCTACTGCCGGAAGATATGTCAAGTTTTGGCGCGGGTCCTAAATCGTCATAGGTCACGACGGCCTGCACGGCGATAGTGCTGTCCTCGGTCTGGTCCACGGTAAGGCGCGCGCCGCCTATGGCAAATGTTAAGTCAAAAAAATTACCCCCGGCATTAATAAGATCTTCAGGGGTGATGGTGAAGGTTTTTGTCTGCTGCGCCGCAGCTGCCTCCGGCACTTCTGAGGCGACAAACAATGCGGCGGTGAGCAGAAGCACGAGCCCAGCATATAAATTGTTGTGCATAAAAACATCCTTTTGAATGGGGTGTGCGAAAAAGCATTATGTATCCTGCCAAACTTCAGCTGCTCTTGTGAAAAGTTGCAGAATGGTGTTGTTGTGCCATACCGCCGAAAGCCGGAGCATGGTTTTTTAAAATAGCTAAACCTTTTCTGCATCCCGGTTTCCCGCTGTAGGGGCCTATGTTTTTTTATTTTATCAAAATTTATGCACTATGTCATAAAAAAGAGTGCAGTACTCACCGCCCCGGTCAGCGCCAGCGCGGTAAAAAGAAATAAAAAAGTCGTATTTTTTTCTCTCAAAGATCCCCCTGGACCGGGGATATCGGGTGGGATGGATGCAAAATTAAAGGTGAGGGCCCACTACGTGGCCCACAGCCTACTTCATAAGGCAGAGCAGTATTTCTTCATATAATGCCCAGATCTTTTTTCTGTCCTCTACGTGATTGGCAAGAAAAGAAAACATGGCTTCACCTTTTTCAGTCTCGGCAAAGCCGGACAAGGTCAAAGCATCATCAAGCGTGCCTGATTTCGCATGGATCCTGCCCGTTAATTCCCGCGCGCTGAATTTATCTTTAATCGTACCCGTACGACCTGAAACGGCCAGGTAGTTTCTAAAGACCTCATGGTTTTTATTTTTATTCATAAACCCGAGAAGCTTGGTCAGGCTTTTTGCGCTGATTCTGTTCTCCCGGCTGAGTCCGGAACCGTCCGCGATAGTGCCGCTATCCGGCAGTATGCCGTTTTTCTTGAGCAGGGCTTTACAGGCGGCACTTGCGTTGTCATAGTTTGCCTTCCCGTACAGGCTGTAGCCCAGATTCAAAAAAAGCAGCTCCGCCCTTACATTATCACTGTCCGTAAACATCCTATATACATATTCGGAAACGGGCAAGCCTTCCAACTCGAACAGCAGCTCCTCGGCGGCTTCATTTGCACCTTTATCGCCGGTAAGGGCAATTCCACGCTGTGCGAGGGCCTGGATGATGTTTAGCCTGTAGTAATCTTCCGCGCAGATCGTGTCGATCCTCCAATAATCCGTGCTATCGACATCGGAATTGAGGAGTATCCTGTCGGTCGGCTTACCGTTCTCCAGTGCTTTTTCCTGGTGCGCTCCTGCAGCCAGCGGCAGAAGCTCAAAGCGAAACACGGTCCCGGGAATCGTACGAATCTTTTTATCAGCGACCTGTATTTCGATGGCATTTTCATTGAAGGTCACCGAGCCGGCAGAAGGGTAATGCGCATTGCAGGCCATGTCGGTCCAGGAGCTTGCGTCAATAACGATGTTGCCGATGCGGCTGATCCCTGCGCTTTTTATTTTATCGGCAAAGTCATCAAGCTGTTTGTTCAGAACCTGTTTTTTCAAGTCAAAATCATCGATATACCGCGCCGTGAATTCTATCGCCCCGGCGCCGCGGACCACCAGGTTCCCCCGCAATGTGCCATTGTCAACAGAGCCTTGTTTATAAAACCGCGTTTTAAACCGATAGTCGGGGCCGAAAAGCAAAAGACCGCAGGCGCCGGTCAGTAGCTTCTGGGTTGATGCCGGAATGAGGCGTGCATTTTCATTGCATGAGAAAAGATTTTTTCCGCGTGCATCCGTGATGCATATGCCGAACTGCACATGGGAAAATTTTTTTTGCGCAAGAAGTGTTTCAATTTTTTGTTTCATGCCCGCCATGCCTCCAAAGCATGCAGAAGAGGTTGCAAGGATCAAACAACAGGAAAGAAAACATATGAATCTTTTCATGTAACAGGGCCTCGCTATGGAATGGAATGTCAGAATATTAAAATGGGGGATGATTGTATGTCAAGTCTAATGGCAGGTTTTGCAATCTGCTCCCACAGCAGCAGATATGCTGCCATTCGTCATTTCGGCTTGTCAGGAATCATTTTTTGGTTTGCAGGGTAGGCTGTGCTTTAGAGCATGTAACAAAATGCTGTAGCCATATGTTCACCGGGGAGTTTTTGGCGAAACAGCCCGTGCGGTTCGAGCCACTAGCGTATTTCCCCGTTTGAGGCTTTTCTAAAAAATCCTGAAGCAGCATACAAAACCAGCGGAACTATTGTGGAGACCCGCTGCCTGCTCAAATCGGGTGCCGAGATCCCCATTGAAGCATCGAATTTTTTCTGGAAAAGGGGGAAGGAACATTTTTTTGGCGCAATTTTTCACAACATTAGTGAACGAAAGCGCATTGAAAAAGAGTTGCAGAATGAGCGGCTTTTTTTACAAAAGATTTTTGACGCGACGGGGGATGGCTTGATTGTAAGCGATGAGCAGGGCGTGATTGTGAAATGCAATCAAAGTCTTTCAGAGATGTTTGCCTTTCAGGAAAAAGATCTGATCGGAAAGCACCTGCTAAATTTTTTTACTGATTACGGTTCACCTCCAGAGACCCCTGATGCCCTGCGGATGCTGATGAGCCTGGGATCGGTCAAAGATTTTCAGACCCGGAGCACAACCTATGACCAGAGGGCAATTGATGTAGAGATGAACATGGTGTTGATGCGGGACAATACGGACAGCATTACGGGGACGGTGTCGGCAATTCGCGATATTTCCGAGCGTAAAGAGCATGAACGCCAGCGCGAGGAGATTATCAAAGAGTTGCAGGATGCCCTGGCAAAAGTAAAGCAGCTTGAAGGCATGCTGCCGATCTGCGCGTGGTGCAAAAAGGTCAGAGACGATAAAGGGTACTGGCAGCAGATCGAGGCCTATATCTCCTTACACACAAAAGCCGGTATTACGCATGGCATATGCCCGGAGTGTGCGAAGAAGGTAATCGATACTTTAAAGTCGGTCGATATACAGACGCCGATTAAATCCGGCACGCACAATAAACCAAAAACGGGCGTGCAGATACTGCTGCCGAGAGGATGCGGCGTCACTGTATTCAATATTGCTTTGAAGGCGGTTGAAGCCGGGTGGGTGAAACCACCATCAATGATTGAAAAAATCGGTGGGTTCCGCTACGCTGTACCTCCTGCAGACTATCCCTTTACGTGTCCATCCCGCTAGTCGTTCAAAATTTATTGACTCCCGCTACCTCCTAGCGCATAAAAGTACAGAGAACGGCGCCCTCAAAGAGAAGACCGGCACGCGCGTCGAACTATGTAAACCAATCCGGAGGTGAAAAAATGAAAGTATTGGGTTTTATGGCAAGCCCGAGAAAGGGCGGAAACTCAGACATGTTGCTTGAACGCTTTCTGGAAGGCGCTCTCTCTTCGGGTGCTGCAACGGAAAAGATCAGCCTCTATGATTGTAACATTGAATTCTGCCAGGGCTGCCACCTCAAATGCTGGGTTAATGATGACTGCTGCCCCCGGTGGCAGGATGACATGGACATGCTCCATGACAAGGTGGGTGCAAGCGATCTTCTCGTTTTTTCCTCGCCGGTGTATATGGGCGCGCCCCCTGCAAAGCTCATGGCGTTCTTTGAGCGGAGCATTGACCAGAAGAAGGTCAATCTTGAAACGCTGAAAGTGGAAAACAACAAACTCAGCGGCAAAAAAGCGGTCGTGCTGCAGGTTAATTTTTTCAATGATCCAGCGTACCAGAAGCTGCCCATGCTGGTGTATGAAAGGATACTTTCCGAAGTGTTCAAAATGAACATTGTCGGCAGCCTGGGCGTAGCGGATGTGAGAGAGCCCGGGGATATTGCTCGAAAAAAAGACTCCCTGCAGGAGGCTTATAACCTTGGCGCACAACTGTGCGCCCTGTCGTAATTTGCACACCTGGCGACATACCTGAAGGTTCAACTAGGCGACGTCCATAAATAAATCAATAACTCCATGAAGAAGCAGCATGTCTCGCAAAGAGTTCGCTTTGCGTAAACCCAACCATGAATTCAATCGGGTTCACCACTGGTTTCTTGCCGCTCTTTCGCTCGACTCGTGACGAGATGTAAGATAAAATACGCTGAATGATTCAATTAATCGAATTATTCTAAAGCACGCGAGCTTTGTAAAATTTCTCTGTGCAGGCAGCCCGAACAGCCGGGCGACAACAAACTGTGTCGCCGCGGGGGCGCTCTCTACGTAATTTTGCAGATCTTCCGTGTTGCGAAAGTTCCAGTTCTTTGTTGTGTTTGCCTTGGCTCTCCCACATGCCCTGGCCCATGATTATTAAATGCTCATGAATAATCCGGGCTGGTAAACAGGCTGCGCGTTGAGGTCAATTTCCATGGTCGCGTCAGTTCCGCGCCCTGCGCCGGCGTCCGTGCGGAAAACGGCGCCACTTCTCTCAATCCAGGGGCTTGGCGATCTGGAGGTCCTTCTCAACCTCCCGTATGATCCCCTTTTTCACATAGACCGATCGGACCGATCCCCGAAGTTTATTTAATTGAGATGCAAACAGCAGCCCCCCCAGGCTCGTAGCCGCGCCGCACCAGAACACGGTAGCCGGCGCTCCGAACCTCGCCGCAATGCTCCCGGCGAGCAGGCTTCCGAAAGGCGCCATGCCGAAGAACGCCATGGCATAGAAGCTCATCACGCGGCCGCGCAGATGGTCCTCCACGATGGTCTGGAGCACGGTGTTGGACGCGGCCATGTAGAACATCACCATAAAGCCGGAGAAGAACAGGGCCAGCAGCGACAGCGCGAGCACGTGCGACTGAGAATACAGGATAAGCCCGATGCCAAAGGCGACCGTCGCCAGGGGTATGCCGCGCACCAGGCCGCGGACATTGCGGCGGGAGGCCATGAACAGCGCGGCGCACAGGGCCCCGGCGCCGGCTGCAGTATGAAGGAACCCGAGCGTGTGCGCGCCACCGCGCAGAACATCGCGCGCAAAGGCCGGCCCCAGCATGCTGTAGGGCATGCCGAAAAGGTTTACGGCCGCCATCAGCAGCAGTATCGCCCTGATGGGCGGAAAGCCGAACGCATAGCCGATGCCTTCCTTCATTTCCCGGATGATCAATCGTCCGCTACGGGCCGCCTGCTGCGGCTGCACACGTATGAGCAGCAGCGCGATGATGACGGCGCTATAGCTCACGCAGTTGAGCAGGAAGCAGATCCCTTCGCCCGCCGCCGCGATGATGAGGCCGGCCGCTGCCGGCCCGATGAGCCGCGCGCCGTTGAATATGGCCGAGTTGAGGGCAATGGCATTTCCAAGGTCCTCGCGCTTTTCCACCAGCTCGATGACGAAGGCCTGCCGCGCCGGCGCATCGAAGGCCGTGACGAAACCCATGAACAGGCTCAAGCCGATGATATGCGGGACGGTGATGGAATCGGTATACACAAGCACGGTCAAAGCGAAGGCCTGCACCAGCGAGAGCGTCTGCGTGCAGAGCAGGATGCCGCGTTTGGGCAGGCGGTCGGAGATGACCCCGGCGAAAGGGCCAAGAACGAACGCGGGTATCTGGCTGCAGAAACCGACCACGCCAAGAAGCACAAGCGAGTTCGTCAGCCGGTACACGAGCCAGCTCATGGCGATCTGCTGCATCCAGGTGCCGATGAGCGAGAGCCCCTGTCCGCCAAAAAAGAGGCGATAGTTCCGGGAGCGCAAAGCGCGGAACGTATGCGCTATGCGGACGAATGTTCTAGGGGTTTTTCCGGAGGTATTCATGGGATGAACCATATCAGGGAGAAACTCCGTATGCAATGTCTTTGCATATCACGGCTGATTGCCCGGATCATTCATGAATATTTTAAATTATAGGCCATGGCGTGCTGTAGCGCCCGTGCTTTGATTATAGCCCATGATTACTGTGCATCCCCCTGCCGGCAGACTGCGCTTTGCCTGCGCGCCTGTTTGTGCTACTATCGCGCCATCCGTTGCGGGCAGCCTGCTGCACAAACGGTTTTTCCGATTTCACGCGCGGCGCAAACTCTTGCCCGCAGGCGCTCATCCGGCCCGCGCGTTTATTGTCTGCATAAAACCACCGCCAAAAGGGCTGTGGATGCAGAAGGCAACTTGGCTCTGCGTGCCCCCTGTCTTCCCCTTTCAGGGGAATCCAAGCCACCCGCTATGCAGGTGGTAATTGACTTTCAGCGCATTTTTATCATGGGCCGAAAACGATCAACCGCACCACCAGCCCGAAAGACTTCGCCCCGCGCTACCGTCTTGGCTTGCGCGCCGCCGTCGCGGCTTGCCCCACCAGCCCGCGCGTGGACTTTTTTTGGCATCGCCCTTTTTGCCTTCCTGCTCTATGCCAACACGCTGGGCAGCGGCTATGTGGCTGATGACGATCACGTGATCGTGGAGAACCGGATTGTCCGGCAGGGGCTTGCCGCCATACCCGAGATTTTCTCCACCTCCTACCGGCAGGGCTGCCCGGGCATGGGGCCAGACGGCCTGTACCGGCCCCTGTCGCTGGTCATGTTCGCCGCCGAATGGCAGTTCTTCCCCGGGCGGCCCGTGGTCGGGCATCTCATCAATGTGCTGCTCTACGGCCTGACCGGAATCATGCTTTTTATGGTGCTTCTGCAGTGGACGCGCCGGGATGCGCGGGCGTACACTCTGGCGCTGGCGGCAACCCTGCTGTTTCTTGCGCACCCCGTGCATACGGAAGTTGTTGCCAATATCAAAAGCCGCGACGAAATTCTGTCACTGCTCCTGATGCTGTGCTGCCTGTACCTGCAGCAGCGAAGCCTTCTGGCCGGGTCACGGGGGCAGCAGCTGCTGGGGCTCGTGGCCGCTTTTCTGGCCCTGCTTTCCAAGGAGAGCGCCATTGCCCTGATCGTTCTCTGCCCGCTTGCACTTTATTTTTTCACCGACGCAAGGACCGGCCGGATAGTGCGGACCGGGCTTTGCCTGTGCGCTGTTGCCGGTGCGTATTTCGCCATCCGCTGGATGGTCATGGGCATCGACACGTTTCAGATCAGCCGGCTGACGCTTCTTGACAACTCCCTGGTTGCAGCCCCTGTCTGGAGCCTTCGCCTGGCCACCGCCCTGCTCATCCTGGGCAAATATCTGGGGCTGCTGGTGCTGCCCGTGCGCCTGTCCTGGGATTATTCCTATCCTGCTATTCCCCTCGTGTCCTGGAGCAGTCCCCTGGCGCTTGCCTCCTGCGCGGCCTACTGCGCGATTGCGGCCGCAGGCTGCCTGTGCCTTAAAAAAAAGCTGCTGCCCGGGCTTGCCGTGTTTTTCTATCTTGCCTGCCTTGCGCCTGCAGCCAATATATTCGTTCTCATCGGGTCAACCATGGCCGAGCGGCTGCTGTATGCCCCGTCCGTGGGCTTCTGCCTGCTCGTGAGTTGTATCCTTGTGCGGGCCTGTGCCCGCGGACCCGAGCGGGGGCAGGGCCAAACCCTTGTGAAAGCGGTTGCCGCGAACCGGGTTCTCTGCGTTGTCCTTCTGTGCATCATAGCGCTTTACGGCGGCCGCACTGTTGTCCGCAATGCCGACTGGACAAGCAGCCTGACCCTGTATGACCATGACAGAGCAGGCTCACTCTCCGCCCGGACTCAGTACACGTATGGCCGTGAAGTGCTGAAACTGTACGGCGAGACACTTAAAAGCGGCGAAGCGCCTGCAGCCTGTCTTGACAGTGCCGTGCAGGCGCTGCAGGACGCCGTCAGGCTCTATCCCCGCTATGGCGATGCGTATATGAACCTCGGGACCGCCCATGCCTATAAAAACGAGCCTGTTAAGGCAATCGAGCAGTACAATCTGGCGCTGAAATATTCACCCGACAATGCCGAGATTTACGACAATCTGGCAACCGCCTGGGGCATGACCGGCGATATTGAAAAAGCCGTGGGCTATTGCCTGCGGGGCCTCAGCTACGCTCCCGGCAATCCCGACATTTACAATAATCTCGGAACCCTCTATGGCATGGCCGGCGATATGGACAAGGCCATAGCCAGTTTTCAAAAAGCTATTGCGCTGGGGCCGCTACGCAATGCTTATTATAACCTCGCCCTTGCCTATCAGCAGAAGAAACAGAATGCTCTGGCTGCAGCGGAGCTGCACAAGCTTTTGAGCAGGTGGCCCGGTGATGAGCCGGCGCGCCGGTTGCAGGAAAGCATCGCAGCGGCCCGCAAGTAACAGGTGCGTTAAAATTAGTGACTGCTTTAATAAAATTAATGCGTATAATAATGCAACTAATTCTGCCCCTTTAATACTCTAATCACCTTAAGAAAGATGAGGGAAGAAGTATGGAAATTAACACGCTGGGTGATGTATTAAAAAATTCTGCTCAAAAATTTTGCTCCTGCCCTGCTTTGGGTTTCGTCGGAGAAAAGCCGTTAACTTACGCGGAGGTGGGCCGCAAAGCAGCTGCAGTAGTTGCATTTCTGGAAAAGCACGGTATTCAAAGCGGCGATAAAGTCGCCATCCTCAGCTCGAACCAGCCCAATTGGGGCATAACATTTTTTGCCATAACAACCATGGGGGCGGTTGCTGTTCCGATTCTGCCCGATTTTAGCGATAGCGAAATTAAAAATATTTTGACGCACTCCGAAGCAAAAGCGATTTTTATTTCGGAAAGCCTGTACCGGAAAATTTCAAGAAGCAAAATCGAGACTTTAAAGTTACGGGTTGTTATCGAGCAGTTTGCTTTATTGCATGACGACGCCGAAGCTGCTGAGGTAGCCTGGCTGGAAAGCTCATTAAACGATCATGCTGTTCCTCAGAAAGAGTACCATGTTGACAAGCATGATCTGGCTTCTCTCATCTACACATCGGGCACAACAGGAAAGCCAAAAGGGGTCATGCTGACTCACCATAATTTGATTTTTACAGCCGAGATGTCGGAAAAAATCCATTCAATAGATACCTCAGACAGTATACTTTCGGTTCTGCCGCTTTCACACACCTATGAAAATACCATCGGCTTCATATTCCCGATGATGTATGGCGTAGCAATCAATTACCTGAGAACGCCGCCGGTGCCGACTGTTTTGATCGCTGCATTGCAGCAGGTACAGCCGACCCTCATGCTGACCGTGCCGCTGATTATTGAAAAAGTATATAAGGGGAAAATACTGCGGACTTTTAAGGCGAAAGCACTGACCCGCATGCTGTACAAATTCCCCCCGGCCCGCAAACTGCTGAGCAGAGTTGCCGGAAAGAAACTGATGCAGACATTCGGCGGAAGATTGAAATTTTTTGGTATTGGCGGTTCAAAGCTTGACCCGGAAGTGGAAAGATTTTTAATCGAGGCCAAATTCCCGTATGCTGTCGGGTATGGCCTTACGGAAACCTCGCCCCTGCTTGCGGGTTTTGATGCGTTCTGCGGGAAATATCAGTCAACAGGGCCCCCCATGCAGGGAATAACCCTGAAAATCAATGACCCTGATCCTGTTACCGGTCAGGGTGAGGTTTGGGCCCGCGGCGAAAACGTGATGCGCGGCTACTATAAAGAGCCTGAACTTACACAAGAGGTGCTTACCGAGGATGGCTGGTTTAAAACCGGTGATCTGGGCTGTTTCGATAAATCAGGGTATTTATTTCTTAAAGGCCGGATGAAGAATATGATTGTTGGCGCCAGCGGTGAAAACATTTATCCCGAAGAGATAGAAGAAATCATCAATCGGTTTAAATATGTTGCTGAATCGGTGGTTGTTCAGCAAAAAGGCAAACTGGTGGCACTGGTTCATTTCAATAGGGAAGAGCTGCAAACCACCTATCAGCACTTGAAAGACCAGGCCAGCCACTTTATCGAAAAGCACATCGAAGAGCTTACCCAAGAGCTTCATATATATGTCAATGCACGGGTAAACAAATTTTCAAAAATACAAAAGGTAATAGCTCATTTAGAACCATTTAAAAAGACAGCTACTAAAAAGATCAAACGTTTTCTGTACCACTAGTGGATAGTCACATTTGAATTTATCAGCTGAGATCACCCTCCCCTTGATCCCCTCCCATCAAGGGAGTGGAGAAAATATGAGCCTCCCTCTACCCTTGTGGGAGAGGGTCGTGGTGAGGGTGCCCACAAAATCAAATGTGAAGGTTCATTAGCTCTTGAAACAAGGCCCGCAAGAAAACAGTTGTATTTCTGAGTAAGAGAGAAACGTGAACCATTTCCTCGAAAAGAAGGCCACTAGGAAACCATGAAAATCCTCCTTTACATGTTGGATTTTCATGGTACACTATGTCCATGATTGAACGCAAAACAACAAAGTCTGCTATTCGGAGGGCCTTGATTCGAAGCCGGGTTGTCCTGCTTCTTGGCCCGCGCCAATGCGGCAAGACAACACTTGCACGCCAGTTTGTTCAGCCGGATTCCCTCAACTACTTTGATCTGGAAGATCCTGCAAGCCTGGCCCGCTTAAACGAGCCCATGACGGCTTTGCAACATCTCAGGGGGATTGTTGTGATTGACGAGATACAACGGCGTCCGGAGCTCTTTCAGGTTTTGAGGGTTCTGGCGGATCGCAAACCGCTTCCCGCGCGTTTTCTCATTTTGGGAAGCGCTTCCGGGGCCCTGCTGCGCCAATCATCCGAATCGCTGGCAGGAAGGCAGGAAACCATCTGTATCGGCGGATTGACGCTCAGCGATGTGGGAATCAATCGTCACGAACGGCATTGGCTGCGCGGAGGATTGCCCCTTTCTTTTCTGGCGAAGAATGAATCCGACAGTCTGGCCTGGCGTAAGAATTTTATTCAAACATTTTTGGAAAGGGATATTCCTCAACTCGGCATTGGCATCGCCGCCCCGGCTCTTTTGCGTTTTTGGTCAATGCTCGCGCATTACTCCGGACAAATTTTGAACGCCGCCGAACCGGCCCGTTCTCTGGGGATCAGTGAAACATCGGTGCGCCGGTATCTGGATGTGCTGGAAAGCGTATTTGTTGTGCGCCAGCTCAAGCCCTGGCACGAAAACCTCAAGAAACGGCAGGTTAAATCACCGAAAATATATTTGCGCGACAGCGGACTGCTGCACCAAATGCTGGGCGTCCGCACAATGTCCGACCTGCTTTTAAATCCGAAGTGCGGGGCGTCATGGGAAGGATATATCGTGGAAGAGGCCTTGGCTGTTGCCGAGCCGGATGAAGCTTTCTTCTGGGCGACGCACTCCGGCGCTGAGCTTGATATGCTCCTGCTGAAAGGGAGTAAACGCCTCGGGATAGAAATAAAACGAGCCGATGCGCCGGGTCTGACGCCGTCCATCCGCACAGCCATGAATGATCTTGGCTTGCATAAACTATTTGTCATTTATCCCGGTTCCAAACGTTATTCTCTGGGTCGCAATATTGAAGTGCTTCCTGCTGCCGGGTTGTCGGACATGCTGTAATAAACAGCCACTGGCATAAGAGCCTTTTTCAAAACAGTGTAACCGCCAGGCGAGATCCGCAATGGCGGCTCGGCAATGAACCACTACAACCAATCGAACTAATTTAACCAATTCAACGGATTTCTATTATGAGAATACTTTGCATAGATTACGGCTCGAAAAATCTCGGCCTTGCGGTGAGCGATGATCTGGGAATGATGGGCCACGGCATCGGTACGATCAGGCGCCGCACGCTTGCGCTTGACTTTGACGATTTGCACAAGCATATTGAACGGTATGAAATTAAACAAATCGTGCTGGGCCTTCCCTGCAACATGGACGGCAGCATCGGGCCTGCGGCGCAGGCCGTGCTTGCTTTCGGCGAGGAGCTGAAAAAAAAATTCGGCCTGCCTGTAGACACCTGGGATGAGCGCCTGAGCTCGTTCGAGGCAGAAGACCGGCTGATCGGGGCTGAGATGCGCAGTAAAAAACGCAGGAAGGTCATCGACACCGTGGCTGCCGCCATTATACTGCAGGGCTATCTTGATCATATACAACAACAGGAACGTTCATCATGAAGCGGTTTTTTTTATTTATCCTCGTCATGCTTATCTCGGCTGCCGGACTTTCCAGCCTGCGCTTTTATCTGTACTGCGTAACGCCCTACCGGCCGAATCAGCCCGCCATTGTCGAGGTGGTCATACCCGAGGGCGCCACCTTCAGAAAAACAGCGGCGATTCTCGGACAGCAGGGCGTCATCAGCGATCCCGAGCTTTTCATCCTGCTTGCTAAAATTAAAAAAGCCGAATACGGCATCAAGGCCGGGCCCTATCATATTACCCTGCCCCTGGCGCCCCGCGACCTTCTTAACAAACTCGTACGGGGCGAGGTTGCCCTTCTCTCGGTCACGTTTCCCGAAGGCAGCAACATCTTTGATATAGCCCGCATTTTTGAGCAGGCCGGACTGCGGCCTTCCGCGGAGGTTCTTCGCCGCGTTACCGACGCAGAGTTTAGCCGCAGTATCGGATTAGAGGACAAAACGCTGGAAGGATTTTTGTTCCCGGATACCTACAAACTCTCAAGGAGCATGCCCCTTGACCAGATGCTGAAGCACATGTACGTGCGGTTTCAGGATCTGTTTGCCCGCGAGCTTGAAACAAATCAGAATCCGGGTGCGCTTTCCCCGCGGCAGCTGGTGGTGCTCGCCTCGCTGGTTGAAAAAGAGGCCAAAGACCCTGCGGAGCGGCCCGTCATTGCGGGCGTGTTTTATAACCGCCTGAAGCTCGGGATGCGGCTTGACTGCGACCCTACGGTCGCCTATGGCGTGATGCTTGAAGACCCGGCGTTCAAGGGCCGGCTCCTGACCAAACACCTGCGCACACTGACCAGGTATAATACCTATATGATAACGGGCCTGCCTGCGGGCCCCATCTGCAATCCGGGGCTGGCCTCGCTGCGGGCCGTGCTGAAACCTGCGCAAGTTGACTATTTGTATTTTGTGGCCCGCAATAACGGCACGCACCAGTTCTCGCGCACCCTTGAGGAGCATAATCGCGCCGTGCAGCAGTACCAGCGCTGATGGCCGGTTCAGATTCTGGCGTTTTTTTAAAAGCAGGCCCGTTCTACGTTACTTTGCAAAAATGGCCTTCTGACTAGAGCATGTAACAAAATGCTGTAGCCATATGGCCACCGGGGAGTTTTTGGTGAAGCAGCCCGTGCGGTTCGAGCCATTGGCCTATTTCCACCATTGGCGTATCTTGCGAGAATATAGCACGGGCGAATGAGCCAATAACTCTCCGGTGCAAACGGCTACAGAATAAAGTTACCTGCTCTAAATTGAGTCTGCCGTATTTTTTAAGTGCATACGGATTATAATAATTTACAGGGGCTATCTGCAATGATACCCTGAATGAAAACCACATAATGCACGGGTGGCTGGCTGGTCGCTCTCTTACCGAATTTAAACACAAGCGGCTATATGGAAAAAAAGAAAAAGTTTTATGCTGTTGCCCGGGGCAGAAATACCGGCATTTTTTCCTCCTGGTTCGGGCCGGGAGGCGCGGAAGCCCAGATTAAAGAATTCCCCGGAGCACGCTTTAAGGGCTTCCCCTCAATTGAAGAGGCCCGCCAGTGGATGGCCGACAGTGCCACCGCACCGGCAAAACCAAAAGCCGAGCGCAAGGGCCCAACTGCAGCGCAATCTCCTCTGCGCGCGCCCGCTGCCGGTCAGATTGTCGTCTACACCGACGGCGGCTGCAGTTATAATCCCGGGCCGGGCGGCTATGGCGCAGTCATTCTAGCCGCCGATACCCGGCAGGAGCTTTCCGGCGGGTTTCGCCTCACCACCAATAACCGCATGGAGCTTATGGGCTGCATTGAAGCGCTGAAAGCGCTCCCCCCCGCCTCGCCGGTTTTATTGTTTTCGGATTCAAAATACGTGGTTGATGCCGTAACCAAAGGCTGGGCAAAAAAATGGAAGCGCAACGGCTGGATGCGCACCCCAACGGAAATGGCGCAAAATCCTGATTTGTGGGATGAACTGCTCACCCTGTGCGGCAAGCACACCGTGGACTTCAGCTGGGTAAAGGGGCATGCCGGAACACCCGAAAACGAACGCTGCGACCGCCTGGCAACCACAGCTGCGGCAGGCAGCCATCTTCCCGCTGACGCGGGGTATGAAAAAAGCCAGAAAAAAACAATCCCCCGACCGGATCATTCATAACCAGAACAAATGAGGGTCAAATCTTCATATGTCACATTGAAGGATTTTAATCCAAGAGGGGTTTTCGGGCGGGTTAATCGGAGAACAGCATTTCGAAATCGCGGGGCCGTACTATAGCCTTGTCTCTAAACGTTTTAAGCGCAAGAAAATCAGCATCACCGGTCACAAGATAATCCGCTCCTGAAGCAATCAGACAATCAAGCACATTATCATCATCGCTGTCTCTGCACGTGCCGGCTGCAGCTTGGACAGGATGCACCACGGACTGCGCAGCCTCGTTAATCAGCTGTAGGGCAGCCTGTATTTCTCCTTTTGTTGCCGAAAGCTTGCCTCGCAGTATTGCCTGAAACTCATCGAGGATAAACGGGCAGGTTGTGAGATGGAATTGTTTTTTGCGCGCCCTTACCAGTAGTTTCGAGCACACGCCCTCGGTAAGAAATGCCGAAATCAGCACATTGGTATCAAAAACCGCTTTCACGAAACGGCCTTGAATATATCTTCGTCGTTTACAAAGCCTGCTTTTTTTGCCTTTGCTCCAAGGGTCTTGCGCACACCTTTATATTTTGTTTCCCACAGGTAGAGGCTTATCGACTCTTTGACAATGTCGCTTTTATTTCTGCCCGTTGATTTTGCATAGGCGTCAAGCTCTGATGATATTTTCCCGGGCAGGCTGATGGAAAGCACTGTTCTCATGGCGCACCTCCTGTATTACAATCTACTACAATACGGAGATCGCGTCAAGCTGCCTTTCAAGTGGAATTAATCAGGGACAACAGCCACCTGTTGATATGCCTGGGCAATGAGCCCCTGCGCTTGCCCATTGCGAACGAGTGAGTCGAAGCCGCGAGCACAGCGGGGGTGTCAATTGCCGTGATGACAACTTGCAGGTTGGCACTGCTACCCGCGGCTGGTATGCGAAGTTCCGGTATTATATGCAAGCACCGCTATCATGGCGCCCGCGGCAAGCAGGGCCGCGGCGCAGAAATTAAAGGCCGCGAGATAGCTGCCGCTGAGATCAATCACCCACCCCAGGACAATCGCGAAGGCCATCATGCCGCCATTAAAAATTGCGGTAAACAGGGCATTGGCCCTGCCCCGCTCCGCCGGCGGCGCAAGGTTCACCACCGTGGCGTTCAGCACCGGATACAGGACGCCATGCGTAATGCCGTAGAGCACCCCCACAAAGACGAGCCACCAGAGCCCGCCTGGGAAATTTAGCGCCCCGTTCATGATCGCCCCGATCAGAAAAACCGCCGCAACCAGCGGATTGGTCGGCGCCACGGCAATGCTTTTCATGAAAAAAAGCCTGATGGCTATGAGCACGGC
>Ga0118677_10002118_pt1 | contig 40623 bp, 26 predicted proteins | sample AliMusrvi5mmetaG_FD_86154 | JGI IMG/M metagenome (GOLD analysis project Ga0118677, IMG submission 86154) | reverse complement strand
CTCCAGGGTTGAAATCCCTAAGGACTACAACACAGAAATAGCCTGATCAATAAGTATTTAATTTCTATAATTTCTTTGCGCCGACCCTGGCCATATAACGACTTCTGGCTTCTTTGGGATCTGCTCCGACTGCAATATAAATTCTGGTCTTGACATCAATAATAACCTCCTGCATTTTGGCTAAATCGGGGGTTACATAACTAGCTGCTTTCTTTTCGAACATGTGGTTTTTCCTTTCTATTTTTATAAACAATAAACGAATACAATTTTATATTAATATAATTTCTCAAACCAAAACAGCAAGGTCATCGGTGATTAACCCGCTTCAACAAACACATAAAGCAGAATATTAAATTGAATCTCTCAGTTGCTTGCCATTGATGAATTTATGGATTGATCAAGGTATTATAGAATTCTTGTTTTTTATTCTTAAAGAATTCATTGGATAAGTATCACTATTGCTAACGTGTAATTATCAGAAAAGTTTTAAAAAACGCAAATATAAGCTTTTTATTTGACATTATTTTAACTATATCGGCAGTACATTCATTAATTAGTTAAAAATCAATAAAATCTGATTCTTAATTTATATAATTGCTCTTTGATTTTCAATAGAAATAAACTTGCAGACTAGATATTCTCTTTATGGGGTTTAATAAAATCGTATCCCAATCCCAAAACAATATGAAATGCAATGTTGACAACCTTTGCATGGCCCTGTGATATCGGTATGTATGCATATGCAAGCGTAGTTTTCGCTTCGGCATAGAAGAAGAAACGGTTACCTGTCCGGTACGACTTTCCAATAGCAAAATTGAGGACAGGTCCTGACACGAAATAACCCAGATCAAAATCATCACCGGTACTCCCAAACTCCTTTCCCCTGATCCTGGATTCAGGATGAGTTAATACAATTCCAGCTCCTGCCCGACACTGCCAGGTTTTTATATCGTACCCGCGATTGATCGTGATCATGTTGAACCCATGTGAGATATTAAATTTCTGTACCTCCGGTGTAGTATTGTCTAAATAAAGCTTGTGATGAACCAGTTCAAACTCCCATGATCTGACATTTTTCCAATGACTTAAGCGAAGATTCCAATAGATTGGCGGAAATAATGCATCGGTATAATAACGGGCTGTGAGTTTAATATCTGGATAACCCTGCTGGCTGATTGTTAAAGGTAAAGGTAAATTATATACCTCACCCCCATGCCATTCAACAGTCCATCGTTCCTGGGCATAGGTAGCAAATAATGAAATAAACATGAAGGGCAAAATGAAAATATACTTTTTCATTTTCATGAAATTTTGGTCCTCAAATCTCATTATCCAGCTCACTTACCAAAGATATTAAATTAGTAGCTTTATCCCATGATGATTTAAATAGTTGTTTTAACCCGTAACTATTTCACATTTGATTCTCCAGGCAAGTACTTCCCAGGTAATATCTCAAATCTTTGAATCCAAAGCACAAGTAAAAGTGCTTGACCGGAGTAGTTTGCAAAAGAGAGTTCTAACGAAACTGTTTATGAATTTCATACGTACAAATACTTAATATCCATACTTTTCAACCAGAAATGATTCTTTTCCCTGACTTATCTCTGTCTTGCTATTCTTTTATATAATTCGATACAAATTCGAATATAATAAAAGAATGGTAAGACAATGGCAAGACAGAGAAATAAAACAGTTAATAGTAATTCATCAAGCAATTCACAACCTGGACAGGAGAAAAACGGAAGAACAGATCCCCGAACGGACATTTTAGTATGTTCAAATATTATATATCCTACATCATTAGGAGTTTGCGGCCATGAATTGAATCATTCGTTTACCTAAATCTTCAGGTTAATTGAAAATTAGCATATTGTATGTTTGATTTATAATGTTTTTATCACAAAGAATTGCGGACAATTAATTGGCATGGATTAGCAATTATTTCTTTCGAGTTTTCTTTTATCAAACGCGCGGCTGTTAATCCCATTTGTTTGAAATCGGTAGAGATTACTGTTATTCCACCTGCCAGAATTTCCCGGGTCGGAGTATCATCATAGGCAATCATGCCTATATCCGAACCTAATTTCCATTTGTTTCTCTGTATTTGTTTCAAAAATTCGACTACTGTTGAATCACTGATTAAAAAATAGGCATTTCCCTTTTCAATATCAGAAGATTGGAGGTTTTCAATTATCCGGAAGGGTAGTTCATTTTGAGTGCAAACATCGGAAAATCCGGAGATGATGCTTTTTGGCAAATATTGAAATGGATCGTTTTTATCGGAAACAAGAATTACAGATTTGTACTTTTTAAAAAGGTGCATTCCCGCTTCAAAACTTTGAAAAACATCCTGGTAAAAATCCTGGTAGACGGCAGTAAATTTTCCATTCATATTTTCAGGAAGTGCATCAAGCAATAAAAGCTTATCGAGTGGCACTTGCTGCAATAATGGTGCAGAATCTTCATGAAAGTGAGGCATTACGACGTAATAGTTATAATAGCCCAAATTTGCCAGGAGCAGTTTCTCGAATTTTTTGTAATTGTAGTTATGAAAATTGAAATCGATGGTTACATCGGCATCAAATTCGTGCATAAAAGCATGAAAAAGGATCTCTTTGTAAGAAGTAAGCCTATCGGCCAACATGAAAATATTCAATGTGGTTTTAACATCTTCGTTGATCACATAGAAGGCTTTTCCCTGCTGAGCATCGATCAACCCCATTTTTTTAAGCTCTTCGTACGCTTTTACAATTGTGCCGTTTGCAATATTAAGTTCCTTGCTAACAGCATTTACCGATGGCAGTTTATCTCCCTTAAAAATCAATTTTTCTTTAATAGCCTCAATGACCATATCCATTACCTGTTTGTAAATGGGTATTGCCGAAGCGGATTCTATGTGTTTAGTAAATGGTTCCAAATCTGATTGCTCGTTTGTTACATAAAGGTTGAATACCTGATAAGAGTCTGAAAATAAATCCGGTCAAAAATAGTAAAAATTTGAAATCTATTCTATTTTTGCATGTCTTATATATGGATATGTATGGTAAAGTTATAAAGATAGAATATTGAATTAATTTATGAGAAAAATAATCATACTCCTGTTGGTCGGATTTGCCTTATTTGCAGGCAAGAAACAGCCTGTAAAAGTCATGCCGCTGGGTGATTCAATTACATTTGGGTCCTATGGTGCAGGGTTTTTGGGACGGGGCGGCTACCGTGAAATTCTTGCCAGGAAATGCGTAAAAGAGAACCTGTCTATTGATTTTGTGGGAACACTTCATTATCCTGAAAATGCAGGATTTGATTCCGATAATAATGGTTTGTGCGGATGGAGAGCCAATCAGATCAATGACAGCATAAAAGTCTGGATTTTAAAATGCAGGCCACAAATTATTCTTCTTCAAATTGGTGTAAACGATATCATCCAGGGGGCCAGTGTGGATACTACCGTTGCACGGCTCGACAAGCTGATATTCAATATTCATGCTTCCGATACCAATATAGAATTGTACACGGCCAGCATTATGAATGTACTGGATTCGAACCTATATAAAGTGAAAATGTCAATGGTAGATGAATACAATATGAAAATCGAAAAACTGGTAAATAAACATTCGGCATCAGGGATGAAAATTTATTTTGCAGATATTAAATCGCTATCAGCATTGGGTGATTTGGATTTTCATAAAGACAGACTGCATCCGAATGATATGGGTTATTCAAAAATGGCTGACGCCTGGTGGTCGGTGTTGAAACATTACAAAAACTGAACCATGTAATAATTAAAACATAATTATCCTGAAAACAATAAGAATGAAGAAAATTGTATTTTTCCTATTCGCTATCGCATTATGTAGCTCAATAAATGCTCAAAAAAGACCTTTCCCGCAAAACGTGAATTATGGGTTTGGTTTTAAACCAACAAGTATATCAAACGCAACGGTCCTAAATAATTACAATAGCTGGAAACAGACTTACCTGAAAGAATGTGGAACAACAAAACTTCGGGTTGAGTTTAATAACCCAACCGGCACAACAGTTTCCGAAGGACAAGGCTACGGAATGGTTATTTCTGCCTATATGGGCGATAGTGTAACCTTCAACAAATTGTACACGTTCGAAAAATCGATGCACAACCAATTTGGCAACATGGGATGGAAAGTTGATTGCAATGGTTTTATTGCTTCTGCAGGCGGGAGTACTTCAGCAACCGACGGTGATTTAGACATTTCATTTTCATTGTGTATTGCTGCAGTACAGTGGGGTAAGAATTATGCACAACTGGCAAAAGATCGCATCAATGTTATAAAAAAGAACAACTTCACTTATAATACCACTTCCAAACGATGGATTCAGGAATGGAGAGACGGTACAACCGAAACTTTTGGAAATACTTCTTATTGGTGTCCTGGATATTACAGGGTCTTTAAAGAATTTACCGGTGATGCTGATTGGGATCAGATTGCCACTGACACATATACGCTTTTATTAGAAACCTGCAATACAACTACAGGCTTTAATGCCAATGAAGTGTATGTTAATTCAACTTCAAAATCAGATTATGTAGATTATAACGGAGCCCGTTCGCCCTGGAGATATGTGATGGATTACCTTTGGACTGGCAACGCTGATGCAAAAAATCTGGTGGATAAAATGACTGATTGGGCCAATGCAAAAGGAATAGCCAATGTTTTGGACGGTTATAAAATCAACGGAACGCCAACTAGTAAATGGAACCAGTCACCGGCATGGACTGGTGCATGGGCCTGTGGGGCTATGGCTAAAAGTCAGACAGTGGTTAATACCTTTACAGCAAATTTCAATGCTTGCACCTTTGATGAGTATTTTGCCTCCTCGCTGCGATTACTTTATCAATTGGTATTAACCGGAAATTACTGGAAGCCTTCCTTAATTCCAGTTACCTCCAGCAAACAATCTATTAAGGAATCAACAATAAATATCTATCCAAATCCGGTAAAAAAAAACGGCAAGTTGACCGTAAATAAATATGAAATCACTAATGAGGTATTTACCGTTCAGATATTTAATCTTCAGGGAACTGCAGTTTACAAGACAGCTTCTGTCGGCCAAAATGGTCATTATGATATTGAATTGAATGGTTTAATGACTTCTGGCGCATATTTATTGGAAATACAAAACGGGAATGATATCATGAATAGAAAATTGATAGTAAATTGACAGTTTTAATGTACCAGCATTTCAATATAATCCATTCAAAATCATGAGCAACCAACGAAACAAAACTTTAATGAGAATAGCAAAAATCATAGGGTTACCATTACTTTTTTTGATCCTGGGACTGATTGTTTCATTCAGCGAAAAACAGCCCGTGTATAAAAACCCCAATTCTCCTATAGAGGAACGTGTTGCCGACTTACTTCAACGAATGACCCTGGATGAAAAGGTAGCTCAAATGGTGAGTGTTAACAATGAGGTAAAAGACTCGATTGTATTCGAAAACTCAGGAAACATCAACATCGGCAGGGTAAAGAAACTTTTGCCTCTTGGTGTGGGCGAGATTACCAGACCAAGCGAAACCAAAGGAGGGCAGAGCCAAACATCAAATAAAAAACTGGCTGCCCTTACACCATATGAAAATACTGTTTTGTCGAATAAACTCCAAAAGTATTTTCTGGAAGAAACAAGGCTTGGAATACCAGCTATTTTCCATGAAGAGTGTTTACACGGGTTGGTTGCTTCATATGCCACCAGTTATCCATCACCAATTGCCATAGCAAGTAGTTTTGACTGTAAAATGGTTGAAAATGTATATTCAAGGATTGCAGCAGAAACCCGACTGAGGGGTTCGCATCAGGCACTAACTCCTGTTATTGACGTGGCTCGCGATGCCCGCTGGGGACGTGTGGAAGAAACCTACGGCGAAGATCCTTACCTGGTATCACAAATGGGGATTGCGGCAGTTCGGGGTTTTCAGGGTGACGGATCATTTAAGGACAATAAACACATTATAGCAACACTGAAACACTTTATAGGACATGGACAACCCGAATCGGGCACCAACACAGGACCAGTAAATTTATCAGAACGGACTATGCGCGAAGTCCATTTTTTTCCGTTTAAACAAATCATACAAAAAGCCGGTGCATTGTCGGTTATGCCAACCTATCACGAAGTTGACGGCGTTCCGGTTTGCGCGAACCACTATTTACTGAATGATATTCTGCGAAATGAAATGGGTTTTAAAGGATTCGCGGTTTCCGACTATTTTGCCATCCGTGAATTATATGTCCGTTATGGGATCAATTCGCACAGTGTGGCCCGTGATGCGAATCATGCAGCCGAATTGGCCATCAATGCAGGGGTTAACATGGAATTACCTTTCCCGGATTGCTACAAGGCTATTCCGGAATTGGTAAAACAAGGCCGGGTTACCATCGAAACAATCGACAAACTGGTTGGCCAAATCTTGTATGTGAAATTCAGGTTAGGTCTTTTTGACAATCCATATACCAACCCAAAAGAGGCACAAGAATTTGCTGAATCAGAGGCAAACCGAAAACTGGCAAAGGAAGCTGCCCTGAAATCAATTGTTCTGTTAAAGAACAAAGATGGGTTTGCTCCTTTGAATATTCAAAAAACCAAATCGATTGCCGTTATTGGTCCTAATGCTGATCGGAAACTCCTGGGTGGTTACAGTGGTGAACCAACGTTTTATACCACTCTGCTACAAGGTATAAAGGAAAAGGTTGGTGAAAAAATAAAGATAACTTATTCTGAAGGATGCGGAATAACTATTGGCGGCAGTTGGGTAGAGGATAAAGTGACCTGGCCTGATCCGAAAGAAGATAAAGTAAAAATTACCGAGGCAGTTGAAGTTGCCAAAAATGCTGATGTAATTGTACTGGCTTTAGGCGGAAATGAACAAACATCGCGTGAGGCGTGGAATATTTATCATTTGGGTGACCGAAGCAATCTGGATCTGGTCGGTATGCAAAATGAGCTTTTTAATGCTTTGTATGCTACTGGAAAGCCAATTATAGTAGTTTTATTCAACGGAAGTCCACTTTCAATAAATAACATTCAGGAAAAGGCCAATACCATCTATGAATGTTGGTATCTTGGACAGGAATCAGGAAATGCAGTTGCCGATGTGCTGTTTGGAGATTATAATCCGGGTGGAAAGCTTCCGATAACTTTTCCCCGTTCAGCTGGACAGATTCCGGTATTTTACAACCACAAACCATCAGCCAGAAGAGGTTATATTGACGGTGATATCACTCCGCTTTATGATTTTGGTTTTGGCTTAAGTTATACTAAATTTCAGATCTCAAACTTGCGATTGAGTAAAAGCCGGATTAAAAGCAATGAAGAAATTACAGCATTTGTTGATGTAAAAAATACTGGCGCTCGTACCGGTGATGAAGTGATTCAGTTGTACATTCGGGACGAACAAAGTTCTGTTACCCGGCCTGTTAAGGAACTGAAAGATTTTGAACGTGTTACTTTGCAACCAGGCGAAACTAAGTCGGTGAAATTGAGCATCACTCCTGAAAAGTTATCTTTCTATGATATAAATATGAAGTACGTCGTAGAACCGGGAGATTTTATCCTTATGGTAGGGAATTCGTCGAAAGATGAGGATTTGCAAAGAATTATGCTGACTGTCGAGTAAGTCCTTGAATTCGCTCAGGATAATATTCGGTTTAAGTAATAAACATTCGAAAAACAACAAAAACTAAATTCTGATATGACCAAAGGTATTGTCTTTGATATTCAAAAATTTGCTTTGGATGACGGGCCTGGAATACGAACCGTGGTTTTTTTGAAAGGATGTACCTTGCATTGTGCCTGGTGCTGTAATCCGGAATCACAACACAAAAATCCCGAACTCGGATTTCATACCACCCGCTGCAACAATTGCGGCGATTGTATCTCCTTATGTTCAGAAAAAGCCTTAACCGCAGGAACTTCGACTGTCGTAATTAACTTTGACCAATGTTCAGCCTGTGGAAAATGTACAGAAGTTTGCCCTAAAAATGCGCTTCGAATATTTGGATATTCAGTCACAGCCGAGGAAATTATCAAAGAAGTCATCAAGGATGAAGCCTATTTTAAGAATTCAGGAGGTGGTTTGACCCTTTCAGGTGGTGAAGCGCTTGTACAAGTCGATTTCTCATTTGAGTTGTTAAAACTGGCCAAAGAGAAGGGACTACATACTTGTATCGAAACTGCAGGAAATATTCCGCAAAGCAGCTTATTGAAGGTATTACCCTATGTCGACCGGTTTCTGTTCGACTACAAACACACCAACCCTGAACTGCATAAAAAATGGATAGGAGCAACCAATGAGCTGATTCTATCTAATTTCGATTTTCTGTACCGTTCAGGTGCTGAGATTATGATGCGTTGTCCGATCATTCCCACCGTTAATGATACTGACGAACATTTCAACTGTATTGTGGCCATGAGCAGGAAATATCCCAGACTGAAAGGTGTTGAAGTAATGCCTTATCATGAATACGGAGTGGATAAGTACCTTCAGATAGGACGCAAACCATTCAGGCTCGAAACCGGAACTGCAACCAAACTTCAGAAACAGGGATGGAAAGACCGGTTGGAACAAATGGGTAGTAAAAATTTAATTTAACCGGAAGATGGAAACAAAAGAAACCACACGACGTGAATTTTTCCTGAAATCGATTCAGGCATCGGCATTCCTGCTTTTGTATCAGAATACAATGGCTGAAACCTTTTTCCACAATTCGGCACTGAATGACGAAATGATGGAAGCTGTCGGCCATTCAATTATTTCAAAGCCGGACGAAATGGTTGAAATGATCCGGAAATTTACCGACCAATATAAACTTTACCCCGAAAATATTTACCTGCGCGAAGCAAACTGTGTGAAAGTTCAGTGGAAAGCCTTTATGCAAACCATTGAGTCCAACGATCTGTTTGTCGGATCAACAAAGCAGCCTCCAATTGGGTTTGTTCCCCAATCTGATGAATTGCGGCTTGGGTATTATATGCACCCGGGGACCCTTGATAAACTGATGAATAATCCTGAATTAAGTGGCAGTCGCAAATCAGAATTAACTTCACTGATTGATTTCTGGTTGAAAAACAATACCGTACAGCATACTTTGGATGCTTTCGATCCGGAAATGAAAAAGATATTAACATCAGAAAAATACTGGGCCGAACCAGGTATTGCCTTCATCTTGTGGAGGATGTCAGGAATTCAGATGGACTATGAGAAGTTGGTTCGATTGGGAATACCCGGACTGCGAAACGAGATTTCAGAATTTCAGAAAAAAGTAACGAAAGGTTCGGAAGAAGATAAACTGTATTCCGCCATGTTGATGGCGCTTGACACATTTGGCGAGGTATGTCTTTTTTATGCAGATGAACTAAACGAGATGATCCGTTCAGAGAAAAGCGATTCGCGTAAAACGGAATTACAGGTCATGGAAACAGTTTTGCGAAAACTCCCAACCAATAAGCCAGAAAACCTTCGCGAAGCCATGCAACTTGTATTTCTATACAATGGCATGGACGGTGCACGCAATTACGGGCGGCTCGATGAAGCGTTGGGAACTATTTACGAACATGATCTGGCTACCAATCAGTGCCATGAAGATGAGGCAATTCGTCTGTTTTCATCATTCTGGAATTTGATTGCCCGTAGGAATTATCGTTACGACAGCCGGATTGTCATCGGTGGAAAGGGGCGAATCAATGAGAATGCTGCCGATAAGATTGCATTAATCATGATCGAAACAACCCGTCGTGTAAAGGATATTGTTCCGCAATTGGCTCTTAGGTTCTATAACGGACAAAAGCCTGACCTATACCAAAAAGCCCTCAACACCATTGCGGAAGGAAACCCATATCCAATGCTTTATAATGATGAAGTTAATATTCCTTCGGTGATGAAAGCGTTTGATGTTCCTTATGAAGAAGCTATTCATGCCATTCAGTATGGTTGTGGTGAATACGTTCTGAATCACCGTAGTGTAGGAACGCCAAGTGCAGTGATCAATCTCCTTGAGGCACTCGATGTTACGCTCTTCAAAGGAATTGATCCACTATCCGGAAAACCCATGGGAATGGCGCTTGACCGGTATAACAAATATGGGAATTTCGAATCATTTGAACAACTTTGGAATGCCTGGATCGAACAGGTGGAATACTACGTCGATCAAGTGTCGAAACACGAAGAAATTGAATATACTTATGCAGGTAAATATGCACCATTCCTTTATTCAAGCATGTTGATGGATGATTGCATCAAACGTGGAAAATCAATATTTGCAGGAGGAATCAGGTATTTGGGCGGCACACTGGAATCATATGGAAACAGCAATACCGCTGACAGTTTTACGGCCATCAAACGGTTGGTTTACGATGAAAAGAAATACACACTTGATGATATCCGGAATGCCATAAAGGCCGATTTTGTTGGATATGAACTCCTTCAGAAAAAAATGCTCGATTGTCCAAAATACGGAAATGACAACAGCGAAGCAGATGATATGCTTGTAAAAGTTCATAACCAGGTATGTAATTATACCCGCTGCCAGAAAAGCCGAACCAACTTACATTCATACCTTGTTGTGGTTATCAACAACGATGCCAATACAGTTATCGGTGAAAATACCCCGGCATCACCTGATGGCCGAAAATCCAGAATGTACATGAATCCAGGAAATGCACCAGTAGGAGGAGCTGACAAGAATGGAGTTACAGCATTCCTTAATTCGATTGTTAAACCACGGACCGATATTCATGCCGGAGCAGTTCAGAATATGAAATTCTCTAAGGAAATGTTTACAGATTATCGCGATAAATTGGAGGTATTGCTGCAAACCTACTGGCAGAATGGTGGGGCTCAAGCTATGCTTACCATTGTTGGCCGTGAAGATCTTCAGCAAGCCATGATTCATCCGGAGTTATATCAAAACTTAATTGTCCGTGTTGGTGGATTCAGTGAACGATTTGTAAATCTGCCAAGGCATACGCAGGAAGAAATTCTTAGCAGAACATTGTATTAACCAACAATCAACAGATAGAAATCATATCTAACCTGGACCAAAATAGGCCTCAAAAAAACTGCCGACCAATGAAAAAGACCAATTTTCTAAACATGATTATTCTGATTGCTCTTTTTTTTGAATCCGTTCCATTGTTGGCACAAAAGCCGGGCTGGGCAGTTGTTCCGCCCATGGGCTGGAATAGTTGGAATAGCTTTGCAGGAAGCATCAACGAAGAAGTTGTGATAGGCATTACTGATGCCATAGTGAGCAGCGGTATGAAAGATGCCGGTTATGAATATGTAGTCATTGATGATTGTTGGCAGTTGGGCAGAAGCAAGAGTGCGATCAATAATCTAGAAACGAAAGGACGCGATCCGAACGGATTGCTTCTGGCTAATCAGGAAAAATTCCCGCATGGTATGAAATTCATCGGCGATTATATCCATTCGAAAGGTCTGAAGTTTGGAATCTATACAGTTCCCGGGGAATCTAGCTGCGGCGGTTATACAGGCAGCAAAGGTTTTGAAGCAAACGATATAAATTTATTCTGCGATTGGGGAGTAGATTTTATTAAACTCGATTGGTGCGGCTGCCAGGAAGACCAAACTGTTGTTCTCCAGCGGTGGAGAAATCTTTTAAATAAAGCATCGCGTCCCATCGTTTTAAGTGCCAGTGGCGCCAGTTTACAATCCTCCATCGTCAATTATTCTGATATGTGGCGGACAGGAAGCGATATCCAGAAAATCTGGGCTTCTGATCCATATAACTTCAAAATCTTCCCCGGAATAACCGATATTTTTAAAATTAATCTGTATTCCCCGGTCAAACAAACCGTTTCGGGATACAACGACCCTGATATGCTTCAGGTTGGTAATTTGCCCTATGAAGAAAGCAAATCGCACTTCGGAATGTGGTGCATTTTTGGAGCCCCGCTAATCGCCGGAAATGATTTGAGAAACATGACTCCTGAAATTACAAAGCTATTGACCAATCCTGAATCCATAGCCATCGACCAGGATCCATCGGCTCACCAGGGAATACTGGTGAAAACCTTTGAGCCTGGTCTCGAACTTTGGGCGAAAAACCTATCTAAATACAGCGAGTATGCTGTCGTTCTTTTAAACAAAGGCGATAAACCCTCAAAGATGGCTTTTGATTACAAAGATTTGGGATTGAAGAATCCAGTCTTTTTACGAGATATCTGGAAAAGAGTTGATCTTGGCTATTTTGTCCATTCTTATGAGGCAGAGATTCCTGCTCATGGATGCCTGATGCTCAAAGTAACTGCAAACGAATATCCTGTTGAAATCGGGGATTTCAAACTTCCAAAATTACCTTTGGGTTCTCCGATCCAGGTCGAAGAAAGCTTTTTTAATTTTGAGGCAGCAAAGATTGATCAGAAAATTCCCGGCTATACAGGTAAAGGTTATATTCTGGGTATCAATCATGATTGGTGCGTTTTTAGTCTCATTTTCAGGTATGAGCTTGAAAAGGATGGTATATATACGATTGAAATCCGTTATATGTTGCCTGGTAATCAGGATTTGAAATACACCATGAATGGTAAAGATGTAGTTTTTAAGCCCACGGGAAATAATTGGAATACCATCTCGACAGATGTCAAACTGAACAAGGGATCTTGTGAATTAGTGCTTGCCTCAAAATCTCCTGAAACCAATCAGGTGGCCATTGATGCGATTAACATTACAGATAAATAGTCGAATTTGTGATTGCATCCGTTTTTACCACTTTATTTTTGCGAGGATGGGTAGCAATAGTCGTGTCACATCCAATGTTATCCAATGGCTTCAGAAGGAAATTTCACAAATGGAAAATTGGCAACCGGCACATGCAAAATAGATTCAGACTTATATAAATATTAAGCGGCGCCAAAAATGAATAAAACAAATACTTCTAGACCAAAAATATGAGGACTTCAATTTCAAAAGCAATCCTTTTCTTACTGGCACTTAATGGAACTTTGGCAGTTAGTGCTTTGCCAAATGATTCTATTAACAACCTGCGTCATAAATTATTACAACAGCATTCAATAGTTCGTAAGGAGTGGAAACCTGAACAGATTCGCCTTCTATTGGGTAATGCCGAATTAGGTGGGTTGGCCAATTACAACGGATTGGGCTTTGAAAAACTTTGGGGAGCAGCTTTTTGGGCTGATTCATCCAAACGATTTTTTGTGTCTGGACCCGAATTGTCATGTTTGAAGCAACAGAAGGATATTCCTGTTTCATATACCAGCTCGCTGGGCCTTGAAGATGGCATTTTAGCAACTCAGATAGATTATGGAGCAAAAGGCAGCTACAATAGTGAGCTTTTTTGTTCGATGGCATCGCCAAATCTTTTAGTGCTGAAGGTAAAGGCAACCGGAAAAATGACATTGGACGAGTGGACACTCAGGTTGCCTGTTCGCGGATTTGATGTAACTCAGCTTTCAAAAAAATCTTTTTCGGGAGTTAGTTCGGCTAAAAGTAAAACACCCTTTACAATAACCTCCTGGGCTATGCTTGCCAATACAGAACTAACTTTCAATATTTCAGATAGTCTTTATCATTTAAAATTTCCTTGCAGTAAAGAGTTGATCATTCAATTTTCTGTTACGACGAGTTGGGATGGAGCTAATTTCGAAAATGAACCCTTAAAAAATCTCAGGTCCGGGAAAAGCTATGAGGACTTGAAAAAATCTCAGGTCAATGTCTGGACGTCAATGTGGAATAAATCGGGGGTGGTGGTATTGCCTGACAAGGCACATGAGCAATTGTTTTACAGGTCGGTTTATTACATGTTCTCAACCTGTGGCAGTAAGAAGTTTTTACCTGGTGAAACGCAATTTGCTTTACCCTCATGGGGCATGCACTCTTTTACCGAAGGCGCTGCCGGTTGGGCTGTATATGCCTACACCGTTCTTGGGTTACCTGAAATGGCCAAACGAATGGCCGAATGGCATTTCAAACCCCTGGCTTTTCAAAAGAATGCTGAATATTTTCTGGACCAGTTAAGCCGCGAATCGCCAACTGGACAAATCCCTTACACTGACTGGAAAGATCCTTTACCGGCAAAAGTAAGGCAGTTTAGCCCAAACCCCGATGCTTGGTCTTTTGCGCACGAAACCAGTTTTGACGGAACCGACATGCCGTCAGATTATCCGCCATCAAACCATTATCCGTTCGACCAGCAACGACACATCGATGGTTTTGGCGCAACTATGTTTTATCGCATATCGCGTTATTATCCTGACTCAACTTATCTCAATCAACGTACTTATCCGGTATTGCGTGGTATAGCCGAATTCTGGAGGAGCCTGGCAATTTGGGACAATGATAAAAAGGGTTATATGTTGCCGGTGATGCAATCGTTATCAGAAGATTTCAGGGAGAAAAACCTTCTTTAATCGGTGCTGGCTGCCAAATGGTGTCTTCAAATGGCTTCACGGTATGCGACCATTACGGGCAAAGACATCGGGCTAAGTAAAAAATGGAAAGAGATATTTGAAAAGCTAATCATTCCGCAGAATGATATTAAGTACACTGAATCGTCCGGCAAAACGGTCGAAAGGGAGGGAGCAGGTTATCAGGGTGTAAGGGGTGTTGTATATCTAGGTTACCCGGTTAGCGAACTGATACCTCAGCTTGACAGCACAAAAGTGTACCGTACATTCGACGATGCCTGGGTGAGAAACAAAAAAGGTGCAGGAATGATATCATTCGTTGCAGACTGGAATGCCCTTGCCGAATCGTTTAACAAGCGTGGTGATCAAACCTTACAATACCTCGACGTAAATCTGCAATGCCTTGATGAGTCTGGTGTTTCGCTCAGGGAAGTTGCCGGCAATCCAAATGATTATTTTATTACAAGCTACACAGCCTATATTAATGCAGTTATCTCCATGGTGCTTCAGTCGTACGATGGTAAAACATATGCTTTTCCTGCAATTCCAAATTCCTGGAAAGATGTTGAATTCTACAATTTACCAACAGAATCGAATATTAGGATATCTGGCAAAATTCAGGATGGTAAAGTTCAGTGGGTTAAATATACAAAAGATGGGAAAGCTATAAATGAGAATGATGTTAAAAACCCGTAGAAATGACCATCTGATATCATTAAATATTTCATCAAAAAGATATAAATTATGTATATTAATAAATCTATTAAATATTTTCTTCTTTTAATTGGAAGTGCATACATTTATTGTTTGTCTGCCAGAGCCCAGGATTTTCAGTCCGACCTGCTCAAAAACGGTGTTAGCCTATCGGCCCGGGTTAATCAGTATGATCACGAAAAGTTTAATTACCTGATTGGCAGAGAATCGGTAGAATTGTCTACGGAAAATGTGAAACTTGATTTTAAAGGGTCAAGCTGGAAAATCACCATTCAGGTTAAACCATTGGAAAAAGCTGGCAAATATGCAGTTACCGTATTTTTTAATTGCCTGTCCGGTGAAATTAAAAATGCATCAGTTTCTGTTGATTTTAATTTCGGGGAGTGGACAAAGCAAAATTATGTGTTGATGCCTGCTGCTGTTTATAATGGAAACCGTTATCCGGCTATTGTCTCAGATTACATGCCCTTTTTCAATGAATTCGACCAATTGGGATTGGATAAGCCAATTTTATTGAGTGATCAGCCACGATTGAACTACAAAGACGGAGTTTCCCGGATTCAGGAACGTAGCGGAAGCATGTCGATTCCAAGTCTTGGTTTTAGGTCTGAAAAAGCAAAGAAAGGTTTTTTTCTTTGTTTTGGTCAGGCGGGTGATTACGGTGACTACGGAATAGATATTGAAGAAAATAAGGCCAGAGATAATGCTGTAATTACAATTACTTCTCCGATTGTTCGCGAAGTACGTCGGCATTGGCTGTGTCGCATGGATGCCGTTCCTTCAACCGATCCGACTGCTAATTTCAAAGCAGGAGACAAAACGGAGATAAAGTTCATTGTTGATTTCTTTCCTTGCCCAAAAGTTCAGAACCTTTTTAATGAATTGGCCGATATCCGTACTCAAAATTACCAGGCTCCGGAAAAACCTGAATTAATCCCATTTTCTCAGGTTTACCAAATTCAGGAAAAGAAATTTAATGCCGAAAACTGGCGTGAAGTATCAGGTTATTATGCTGGAGGCGTGAGCAATGATTTCTTTCAGGATTGGCAAATTGGCTGGACAGGTGGTATGATCTCTACTTTACCGCTGCTGGCAGAAGGAACACCGCAAACGAAGGAAAGAGTATTGAAAAATTTCGACTGGTTATTTGCCAAAGGTGTTTCGCCATCGGGCTATTACTATGGCACCTTGTACAAAGAGAAACCACAAGGTGATTTTCCGAACAAACCACTTGGAAAGGATCTGCACCTTGTGCGTAAAAATGCCGATGCAACTTATTACATTTTTAAGCAGTTCGATTTGATGCAAAAGATGAACATTCCGGTCAAAGCTCTTTGGAAAGAGGGCAATTTGAAAGCGGTGGAGGCACAGGTTAAAACCTGGGAAAAATATGGGCAGTTGGGTCAATTCGTGAACGAACAAACCGGAGAACTTGTAATAGGCAACACCAGCAGCGCGGGCATTTTCCCGGCATCGTTGTGCGCGGCCTACAAACAGACAGGCGATGTCAGATACCTGAAAACGGCCGAAGCCATTGGCGAATACTACTACCAAAATTTCATATCCAAAGGGCTTTCATGCGGTGGACCTGGTGATGCCATGCAAAGTTTCGACAGCGAATCGGCTTATGGTTTGCTCGAAGGAATGGTCGAATTGTACGAAACTACCCTGGACAAAAAGTGGTTGACCCGTTCCGTAGAAATGGGACGGCAGTTTGCTTCATGGATTGTTGCTTTCGACTTTAAATTCCCCCCAAATACTTCTCATCAAAAACTGGATATCCGCTCAACCGGAGGTGTTTATGCCAATACTCAGAACAAAACAGCCCCGGGAGGCATCTGCACTCATTCGGGTCTGGCACTCCTGAAGCTATACCGGGCCTCCGGCGATGTTTTCTATATCAATTTGTTGCGCGACATTGCACATGCCATTCCGCAGTTCATGTCGTGGAAAGAACATCCGCAACCGGGCTTTCACGAAGGTTGGATATCGGAACGTTGCGACCTGAACGACTGGCTCGAGGGTATTGGCGAAACATTTGCCTATTCATGCTGGGCCGAAACTTCGATGTTATTGACAGCCGTTGAATTGCCTGGAGTTTATGTGAATCTTGACACCAAACAGGTTTTTTGTCTGGATCACATCAAAGCATCAATCATCAAATCGAAGAGTGGAATGGTTTCTCTTACATTAACAAATACAACCATTTACGATGCTAAAGTGAAATTGCTTGCCGAGTCGAAAGATCAGGAGCAAAAACCGCTGGGGTTGAATGCTTTTCTGAACTGGCCGAAAATAGATGTTCCGGCCGGTAAAACTGTGGTGACAAAATTCAGTTTTAAAAACTAAAAGAATGAACACCAAAGTTAAAAATATGATGTAGCTTTAAAACCTATAAACCAACCGAACCAATGAAATACATAACTATCCTGACATCATTATTATTCCTCTGCAATTTTCTAAATGCCCAGCCATTAAAAAGAGCAGACAGCTTTTTCGGAATTCACTTTGATTTTCATGCCCTTAAGAGCGATATGGAAATCGGGAAAACTTTTACTCCGGAAATGATCGATTCATTCCTGACTATTGTCAAACCAGATTTTGTACAGGTTGATTGTAAAGGCCATCCCGGATTTACCAGCTATCCAACTAAAGTCGGAAATCAGGCAGGAGGTTACACTAAAGATATTCTGAAAATCTGGCGTGAAGAAACTGCAAAATTCAAGGTTGCACTCTATGTTCATTATTCAGGTATCATGGATGCAAAAGCAGTTCAGGATCATCCGGACTGGGCTCGGTTACTGCCTGATGGCACTCCGGATAAAGAAAAAGCTGCTTATCTGGGAGATTATTCCGATAAATTACTGATACCGCAAATGAAGGAAATTTCGGATTATGGGGTAAACGGTGCATGGATTGATGGCGAATGCTGGGCCACTCAACCTGATTATTCGCCTAACTTACTGGAGTTGTTTAAAAAAGAAACAGGAATAAGCAATATTCCGAAATCGGAAGCCGATCCGCATTACAATGATTTTATTGAATTCAATCGTAAAGTATTCAGGAATTACCTGAGAAAATATTTCGATGCTATTCATGCCTATAATCCAGCTTTCCAGATAACAAGCAACTGGTCATTTTCATCGATGATGCCTGAACCGGTAGATGTGAATGTGGATTATCTCTCGGGTGATGTGGCTGGCCAGAATTGTGTATACAATGCAGGATTTCAGGCACGCTGTATGGCATTGCAGGGAAAACCATGGGATTTGATGTCATGGGGATTTACCTATGATTTCGGGCCAAATGGTGGCTTTGGAGGCCCTAAATCAATCATTCAGCTGGAACAGGAAGCTGCAGAAGTAATGGCCATGGGAGGAGGTTTTCAGGCCTATTTTACCCAAAACCGTGATGGTTCGATTAAACCCTGGTATTTTAAAATGATGGGAGAATTAGGTAAATTTTGTCATGAACGTCAGGCATTTTGCAAGAGAACTGAATCCATCCCGCAAATTGGACTTTGGTACTCAACCTATAGTAAGCGAACTCAAAGCAATCAGGTTTATGGATGGAATGTTCCTAACGTTGAAGGCAATCTGTCAATACTCCTGGATGGACAAAATAGTGTCGAAATTTTAATGGATCATCAACTGAAAAAGAAACTGGATCAATACCCGCTCATCGTTATTCCTGAATGGACAGGACTTGAACCGGGCTTAAAACAGCAAGTTCTGGAATATGTAAAAAATGGCGGAAAGCTTTTTGTAATTGGAGCTAATGCAGTGAAAGAGTTTGAACCTCAATTGGGAGTTACTTTTTCAGGCAAGCCTGAAACTGAAGTATGCACAATTGGATTAGACAATCAAATGGCAACAGCAAAAACCAGAATTCAATACGTGAAGGCTGAAGCCGGAACACAGGTCATTGGTGAACTTTATAAGAGTGACGATTTTCGCTTTTCGAAAGGGAATCCGGTTGCTACCGTTGTTTCTTATGGGAAAGGCAAAATTGCTGCCTGTTATATGGATTTGGCCGGTGCTTATTACACTTATCAATCTAAAGCTTTTTCTAAACTGGTGAACAAGGTGATATCACAAATACTTCCCAATCCAATTGTTAAGGTTATCGGTTCCGATTATGTGCATACCACTGTAAGCCAGAAAGATGGCAAAGTATTTATAAACCTTATTAATACTGCCGGAAGTCATTTCAATCAAAAAGTTTATGAATATGATCGCATTCCGGCAACCGGAGATCTTTCATTGGAATTAAGTTACCCTACTACAATAAAAAAAATTACCCTGCAACCTGAAGGAAAAATACTGAGTTATTCACAAAAAGATGGGAAGTTTTATGTTTTAGTGCCTTCGGTAGAAGTCCATTCTATAATTCAATTAGAATTTTAAATGTAAAAAAACAATTAAAATGAGAATAAAATATTTAGCAATAATTTTTGGCCTTTTATATTCATTTTCTGGTTATTCCCAAAAAATAATTCCCGTTTCGGTTACAGTAAACTTTTCCGATGTTCACCAACGCATTACCGGTTTTGGAGCTTCGGGAGGAAATAGTTCTGCTTCAAACTTTAAAAAATTAAAACCTGCCAGGCAGAAATCTCTTTGCGATCTGCTTTTCAATGTCGAAAACGGAATTGGGCTAAGCATGGTTCGAAATGAATTGTACTGGACTATTGAACCTTCCGCAGGTGTCTGGGATTGGACCAAGGACGACGACCAGGTTTGGCTGATGAATGAGGCTAAAAAGCGTGGAGTCGATTATTTCTGGAGTGCCACCTGGAGCATGCCTGCCTGGATGAAAGACAATGACAGCATCAAGCATGGCGGTCATTTGAAATTGGAGCAATATCAGAATTACGCCGATTATCTTTCGAAATACGTTCAGGAATACAAGAAACGGTTTGATCTTGATATCAAAGCCGTTTCAATAACCAATGAACCTGCACTCGCCACAGGTTATCAATCGTGCCAGTGGGATGGAGCTCAACTGCGTAATTTCATCAAATACAACATGGGGCCAACATTTAAAAGAGATGGCGTTCAGGCCAAAATTCTGATGCCCGAATCGCATGTGAGCACGAACCTCCCGCTTGAAGCAGATTCAACAATGAATGACCCGATTGCAAGAGATTATGTGAGCATTCTGGGCTGGCATCAATACAATCAATCGTTTGATGGCAAAAACCCCTTTTTCCCGCCTTCTAAACCCATTGCGGCATACAAACCGGCAAAAACCTACAACAAGGAAATCTGGCAAACAGAAGTTTCATTTATTGGAGGAAAGCCTGATTCTACAATTAATTGGGGACTTGGAACATCTCTCCTGATTCACAATGCCATGGCTGAGGCAGAAGTGAATGCCTGGGTTTGGTGGGTTCCGCTCAATTCATGGAAAGACAACGAAGGTTTGGCCGATATTTCAGGCGATAAATACATCGTGACCAAACGTTTATATTGCTTCGGAAACTGGAGTAAATTTATTCGTCCCGGCTATTTCAGGATTGGAACGGCCTACCAACCTGCTCCAAACATTTTTGTAAGCGCTTTCAAAAATCCGGGAACCAACGATTTCGTGGTTGTAATGACTAACAATAATCAAGAAGAAAAGACGGTATCAATAAGTTTTGCGGGATTAAAATTAAAGTCATTAACACCCTGGGTAACTTCAGCTAACAAAAATTTAATGGCTCAGCCGGTTGTCAAAGGCTATAAAAATGTGTTCAGTATTTCTTTGGAAGGATCAAGTGTTACCACACTGGTTGGAAAAGGAAAATAAAGGGAAATGAGGAACGTATTAAAAACCATGCAGGTATGAGGAATCTCAGATTTTGTAGTTTGGCGGGTTTACTATTAGTTATTCAGTTATCTACTTTTGCTCAGCAAAAATTTGAACACCGGGGCTATCTCGGCTGGATGATAGACATGAGCCAAACTGAATGCCACGATGTCTGGCCATCGATCAAGCTCGATTCGACCATGATTGCAGATTATGCAGAAACTCTTGATTTTTTGCAGTACTCGGGAATGAACGAAATTACCCTTTGGGGCTTGTTTACTAACAAATACTGGGAACCTGAAGTTGAAAAAACAATCGATGGCAGTCGAAAAGCCTTAATCGACCAAGTAATCCGCATGGCTCACAAGCGAAAAATAAAAGTCATCCTTGGGATGGGCGTTTACAGCTGGGGATTCGATAAAATACTTCAGGAACATCCGGAACTTGGCTGCAGTTGCAACGCACACGTGCTGGACTGGTCAAAACCGGCATCCTGGGACTGGCAGAAAAAGATTTTTGATTATACGATTGATAATTTTGACTTCGACGGAATCAGCATGCAAAGTGCCGATTTGGGAAGATGCAATTGTGGCGAATCGGCAAAAATGACCTATTTGGAATATCATGCTGCCATCAATCAAAAAGCAGTGAAATACATCCGTTCGAAAAAACCAGACTATATCATAGGCATCTCCGGCTGGGGAATGAATTTTGGCAATCCTTCTGATTTGAAAAGTATTCTGGAGATGACAAAAGGTATTGATTACCTGATTGATGTCGAAGAGACTTCGTTGAAAGGTGGAAGAAAATACCGACAGGAACTGATCAAAGCCATTGCGCCATGCCGTTTTGGGAATACAGCAGTTCCCAATGTTGAACCTATCCAGAGGATGCCCAGGAATGCCTATTTTGTTCCAACTCTGTTTCATGCCTGTAAAAACCTTAAGGATTTGTTCGCTGATGGAGGTCGGGCCTGCGAAACGTATGCTCATACCCGTGGTAATCCGGGAGATAAAGTTACAATTGAAGTAATCGCTAAAATCCTTTCCAATCCTAAAATAGACATAAATAAAGCATTGGCAGAAGTTATACATAACATTTATCAACCAAAAGATCAGAATGCATTGTATGAATTGACGGCTATTTTTCAGGAAGCTGAAATGGCTTTTTTTACCAATACACGAAAGCAAGGGATAAATGATTTTTCAAAAAAAATACTTTTGCTCATTCCACGCGATGGACAAGGAATTGATGACAATTATCTGAAATACATGGATTATGCCTCAAGGTTGAATTATCTGGCTATCCTGAAGAATCTTTCGGAAAGAGTTGCTCGTCTAAAAACGAAAGTGGCCAATCAAAAAGAACTTAACCTGATTTCTGATTGTCTTAAGAATGTTCTAAACCAAAATTGATCGTAAACCTAAACCAAACAACATGTATTCCAAACTAAACAATCTGCTGTTATTCTTTCTTTGCCAGACCATTTTGTGTTTTGGTACATCGCACAAGTATTATGTGTCAGGGGCTGGAAATAACAATAATTCCGGCAGTTTTGAAAGCCCTTTTCAAACCATACAGAAAGCAGCAAGTATTATGGTTCCGGGTGACACCTGTCTGATAAGGGCCGGAATCTACAGGGAAACCATTAAACCAAACCAATCGGGCGTCAGTGGAAATCTAATAGTATTTATGCCTTTCGGCTGCGAAAAAGTAATCGTTTCAGGAGCCGATTTACTTGCTAATTCGTGGGCCAATTACAAGGAAAACATATATAAAACCTATATGCCCTGGACTATGGGACTGGGGAAAGATCAGATTTTTGTGGATGGAAATCTTGAGATTCAGGCGCGACATCCCAATGTCAGGAACAAAGCCATGGCTATGCCTCCGGTAACAGAACCTCTATCCCCACTCTGGCCAATGGCTTTTGGAAGGTTTCAGGTTACAATGGGATCGAACACTATTACCAATCCGAACGACCTGAATCAGGATCTGAAAGATTATTGGAAAGGTGCACTTTACCTGGGATTTCACAAATGGAGCTGGTGCATGCAAACCGCCGATGTAACCGGTTCGTCAAAAGGTCAGATCACCTATGACAATCGCACCAAAACCTGGTGGTTTCCTGATGATGCTGATGCACCAGATTACCGGTTTATGTTTGACTCCATTCAGGATGGTTACCTGACCAACCACATTCACGCACTCGATCAGGCCGGTGAATGGCACTGGCAAAAAGATACACTCTACCTTTGGACAAATACAAGTGCCAATCCTTCAAATCTGAAGGTGGAGGCCAAAAAACGTCAGCTGGCTTTCGATCTGCGCAATTTGAATTTCATCGAAATCAAAAACATAGACGTTTTTTGTGCTGCTGTTAATCTTTATAATTCCAACAACTGCACCATTAACGGCTGCCGTCTTTCATACATCAGTCATTTTCAGAAATGGGACAGTGCCCGCGATGGATTGATCGATGGCCCGACAGCAACTTTGACGAGTGCTCTTTACAAAGGAGAAGTTGGCATCATCATAGGCGGAACCGGCAATACCATTAAAAATTCAATCGTCGAATACAGTAGCGGAGCTGGATTATACCTAAACGGGAATAACACAACCATCACCAATTGTATTGTCCACGATTGTGGCTATACCAGTACCTATCTGGGTTGCATTTACATTTTCAACAACATGCTTAGTCCTACCATAGTGACTGGTGGCCATGTGATCACACATTGTGATTTGTATAATGCCGGGAGAGCTGTTATTTCGGTTTTCGGAAACCAGACACAAACCAGCTTCGATGCCTTGGAAATCAGCTACAACCGCATTCATGATGGGTGTATTTTGGGCAATGACGGTGGTTTGTTTAATTCATGGTCGGTCAATTTAGGCTCTGCCAATAAGAAAACCCAGATCCATCATAACCTGATCTGGGATCAATGGGGGCAGTTCTGGGCAGGACTGGTTTATCCGGATAATAATACCTATTTTATGGAAGCCCATCACAATGTTTTATGGTATTCAGCAAAAAACGTATACGACCTGAAGGGACGTTTGTTCTGGAAAGCCAATCTGCCAAATGATTGCACCTACCACGACAACAAGGAAAAAAACAATTACTCCAATGGTGTTAACGGTTTGACTGCGGCCGATTATCCGGGCGGGTATTTCGAAACCGGAGCTTCCTTCAAAGTCAGTTCAAGTGACTGCGGATTGGCCACAGCATCGGTGAGCTGTGAAATGCGACAGAACGAACTCAAGGTTTATCCTAATCCTGCAAACAGCTGGGCTGATGTAATCTACTCAATGAACAAGACAGGCAGCCCATGCATTTCCGTTTGGAATTTGTCCGGCGAAGAACTTTTTGGTACCTTACTAGGAAATCAGGAAACTGGTTTGCACCAAACCAGACTCGACATCAAGCGCCTCAATAATGGAATTTACTGGGTAAAATTAAACTTATGGAACGAACTAATTACTCAGAAATTGATCGTATGCAGGTAAATATTAAACTTTTCCAAAGTTTTTAAAGCGTTAAAAACGTTGGAAAAGTTCTTCTAAATAAAAAGTAAGTAAATTGATTATAACAAATGAAAGTCAACCATTTAACAATTGCCATTCTAATTGTCCTTGGAAGTAGTTTATTATCTTTTGGACAAACCTTCAACCCTTCAAAAATGAAGGATTTGCTTTATGGTGTGGCCTATTATCACGAAAATATGCCTTACGAACGCCTCGAAACTGATGTGAAACTGATGAAGGAATGTGGTATTAACGTGGTTCGTATTGCCGAATCATCCTGGGGAAACATGGAACCAAACGATGGACAATTCGATTTCGAATGGCTCGACAAAGTGATTGACTCCATTGAAAAGGCCAATATCAAAATCATTGTTGGCACACCAACTTATTCCATTCCAACCTGGCTGGCCAAAGAACATCCTGAAATTATCTGGGGCGGTTACGGCATGCGTCAGAATATGGATCTTTCCAGTTCAGTGTATCGTTTTTATTCTGAACGTGTTATCCGGAAACTGATTGCGCATGTTTGTAAAAATCCAGCAGTAATCGGTTATCAGATTGATAACGAAACCAAGTATTTGGGAACCACCGGAGATAGCCTGCAAATCAAGTTTGTAGATGTCATGAAAAAGAAATTCGGTACCACCGATGCACTGAATAAGGCGTGGGGATTGGCATATTGGGGACAAAAAATAAACTCATGGGACGATTTTCCCAAAAGAGACGGGGCTACCAGTCCAAGCTATAAATTAGAATGGGACCGGTTTACCCGGAATACGGTTACTGAATTTCTGACCTGGCAGGCAAAGATCGTGAATGAATACAAACGTCCCGACCAGTTCATTACCTTAAATTTTGACGGACAGACCGTAAACGGAACTCCTGGTCCGAACACGCTGAACAATACTTTCGACATTGCCAAAGTACTCGATATTACTGGCTTTGATATTTACCACGGATCGCAAAATGCGCTCGATGGTACAGCAATCTCTTTGTTTGGCGATTGGGCGCGTTCTTCAAAACAAACCAATTATCTGATTCTTGAAACCAATATTCAAACCCAAAGCTGGAGCTCTGAATGGCAAATACCACCTTTCGACGGTCAGGTACGACTTTGTGCATACAGTCATTTTGCAAATGGTGCCAATATGGTTGGCTACTGGCACTGGCATTCCAATCATTATGGGCAGGAAACCTATTGGAAAGGCCTGCTCGGGCACGATCTTCAGCCCAACCGTGTCTTCAACGAGGTGAAACAAATTTCAGGAGAATTAAAGCAAATTGGCAACCATTTGGTTGATTTGCAAACCAACAATAAAGTGGCCATCCTATATAGCTGTGATTCTTATGCAGCAATCAATTATATGCCTTTCGATAGCAAAGAAGGTTATCAAACCGTTCTGAAACAATATCACGATGCGCTGTTCAAGTTGAATATTGGTTGTGATTTCATTTTACCTGAAACCGAAAACTGGGCAAAATACAAACTGATCGTGATACCGCCACTTTATATTTCTTCGGATGAATTATTGATTAAAATTCGCGATTATGTGGCCAATGGTGGCAAGGTATTGATGGCTTTTAAAAGTGGATTCTGTAATGAAAACAACGGTGTGAGACCGGTTATGATGCCCGGAATTCTGCGAGAAGCCTGTGGTTTCTATTATCAGGAATTCGCGAGCATTAACCAGTTGGGACTAAAAAGTTCAGCAATCAGGATTGACACCATTAAAAGCTTTGCAAAAAAATGGGTAGAAATGATCATTCCTGAAAAAGCACAAACATTAGTAAGTTATAACGATCCTTTTTATGGGAAATATGCTGCAATCACTCAAAATCAATATGGGAAAGGCACCATCTGCTATCAGGGCTCCATGCTTTCCGACGAAATGCAGCTCAAACTATTTAAAACAATCCTTTCTGAATCAGGACTTTTTAACCCAAACGAAGTGGCAGTTTTTCCGGTAGTTGTTAAAAGCGGAAGAAACAACCTGAACAGGCAAATCCATTATTTCCTCAATTATTCAGGCACTGAAAAAACAACAAAATATGGATTTGAGGACGGCCAGAATCTTTTATCAGAAAAACCAATCAGTAAAGGATCGCTGATAAGTCTGAAGCCCTGGGATTTGGCGATTGTTGAAGAAAATAAATAAATCATTTTAAAGAAAACCAACGTAGAATGAAAGCCAAACCAATTTTAAGTTTCCTCTTTGCCCTTCTCTTTTGTTTGACTCTTCAAGCTCAACCCTGGAAAGAACATGGAAGGCTTCAGATCTCGAAGGAAAATCCTCATTACCTTAGTTTTCAGGATGGAAAACCTTTTTTCTGGCTCGCTGATACAGGTTGGGAGATGTTACATCGGTTGAACCGGGCTGAAATAGAAACATATCTCGAAAACCGCAGGACAAAAGGATTTAACGTCATTCAAACCGTATTGATCAGCGAATTCATTCATTCGGATAAACTCACCAACTATTACAATGACAGCATTTTCATCAATGAAAATACTGAAAGACCTGCTGTAACTCCCGGAAATAATCCTGATAATGCCAAAGAGTACGACTACTGGGATCATGTGGATTATGCGGTCAAAACAGCCGAAAGTAAAGGCATTTACCTTGCATTCCTTCCCAGCTGGGGCGAGTGGGTAACTCCGCGATCAGACAAAGCGTTGTTCAATACCAACGAACAAGCCTACAATTATGGCTGGTTTTTGGGTAACCGGTATCGAAGCAGTCCGAACGTTATCTGGATTCTGGGCGGCGATCGTCATCCGGATGAGCGATCGAATGGTTTGGAATTGTGGCGGGCCATGGCCGAAGGTATTGCTGACGGAACCAATAACATTAAAAAGATGGATGGCAAGGCAGATTATTCAACTACTTTAATGTCTTTTCATTGCTTCGAATCTTCGTCGAAATGGTTTCATCACGATGATTGGCTTGATTTCCATTGCTGGGGCTCTTACCATGCTGAAGTGAACAATACCCGATCATTTTTGGCAACAATTTCTGACTGGAATTTGCCCAATCCAAAGCCAACCATTAATTCGGAACCCAATTATGAAGGCCACGGAATAAACTATGCCATCGACGATAACGGCATCTTTACTTCTACTGATGTGCGGATGGCGGCCTATTGGACCGTATTTTCAGGTGCAGCAGGTTTTACCTATGGAGCACAACCCATCTGGCAGTTCACTGATGAAACACGAAAAAAACTATCTTCAAAGACCTACATGAATTGGAAAGAAGGGATGGATTTACCCGGTGCATTTCAGGTTGGAATCCTGAAAAAACTGATGGAATCGTATCCGATGACCGATTTGATTCCCGATCAGTCGCTGATCTTGGCAGGACAGGGCGATTGTGGCAGCTATTCCTGCGCCATCCGGGGTAAATCTCATTTGTTTGTTTACATCCCAACCGGAAATCATACCACAATCAAGCTCGGAATTATTTCAGGCACCACGATGAAAGCTTCGTGGTTTGATCCGCGTACCGGAAATAAAACGAAAATCGGAGAATTCGATAATTCAGGAGAAAAAAGTTTTGAAGTTCCCGGAATGTCGAAAAACCTGAGTTGGCTGCGTTCGGGGAGAGGCTGCGACTGGGTTCTGATATTGGAAGATGTTGCGTTAAATCAATAATCTACAATTAATTAAATACAATAGATGAGTAGAATATTAATAACCGGTGCTACAGGAAATATCGGAATTGAAGTAATCCGATTTCTTATGGAGAGTGACACTTCCAATGAGGTTATTGCTGCTGTCAGGGATATTGAAAAGGCAAAAAGATTATTTGAGGGATATGACAGGCTTCAATATGTGCATTTTGATTTTGAAAATCCCGCAACTTTTAAAGAGGCAACTCATAATGTCGATAGGTTTTTCCTTTTGAGGCCACCGCACCTTGCTGATGTCGGGAAGTACTTCAGACCTTTGATTGAAATACTTAAGAAACAGCAGATCAAAGAGATAGTGTTTCTTTCAGTGCAAGGAGCCGAAAAAAGTAAAGTGATCCCTCACAATCAAATAGAACGCTTAATTAAAGAGCTTAATTTTGATTTTATTTTTCTGAGGCCAAGTTATTTCATGCAAAACCTGACAACCACTTTGCTCGATGATATAAAATTTAAAAGACAGATTATACTTCCATCGGGTCGTGCAAAATTTAACTGGATTGATATTGAAAACATAGGAGAAGCATGTTCTATTTTACTAAATGGGTTTCCGGAGTTTAAAAATCGTGAAATTGAAATTACAGGAGATGAGAATGAGAATTTTGAGAAAGTAGTTGGGTTGATCAATAAATTAATTGCCCGACCAATTCGTTTCAGAAATGTAAAACCGTGGACTTATTATCAGATTAAAAAGAAGGAAGGAATGGAAAAAGGGCTGATTTTGGTGATGATCATGTTACATTTCCTGCCCAGATTTCAAAAAGAGTCAAAGATTTCAGATTTCTATGAGAAACTGACAGGTAAAAAGCCTACCAGCTTGATTGATTTTATCAGGCGCGAAAAAGATAAATTTGAGTGAAAACTAAATAATTACTCTATTAACCTTTGTCATGCGAAGAACTATTTTATTTGTTAACCTGTTTTTAACCTGTGCAGGTTGTTTTTCACAAACAGCAAAACAACCAATTGATTACGTGAACGTTTTCACCGGAACTTCCAATTCCCGATCGATGATGAATCCCGGACCAGCTCTTCCTTTAGGAATGGTGAAGCTGGGGCCTGATAACCAGGATCAAAAGTGGTGCGGTGGATATGAATATACTATAAACAGCATTGCAGGATTTAGTTTTATCCATGGAATGGGCCTCAGCGGCATAAGTATCATGCCCATGTCAACACAAGTTCTTTCACCTGAAGGAAATTCACGGCTTTTTCCCGGATCGCCCGATGGCGCTTTTGGAGGGCAATGGACAGCCGGTTACCGGTCACGAATTCGAAAATCGGAAGAGAAAGGAACAGCAGGCTATTACAGTGTCTATCTTTTCGACTCGAAAGTTCAAACTGAATTAACCGCCACCCTTCGAACCGGTGTGTTGCACTTTACTTATCCTGAAACCAAAGAAGGTCATATCATCGTCAATCTGGACATGATGGCCGAAGAACCTGTGGAAATCAAGGAAACTTTTGTTAAAAAAGTAAACGAACATGAGATCGAAGGTTATATCCGACAGAAAAGTCATTACCCGGGAGACTACACCGTATATTTTGTACTGAAACTCGACAAGGCATTTGATTCGGTTGATGGCTGGCAATTTAAACCTTACACTGGAGCATGGCACGACTATGGTGACGATTTTAAACGTCCTTGTGAGAAAACCTTGAATTTATTGGAATTTAAAAGCGGTCAGCAAAGTGGCGTAGTCATGAACTTTGCAACAAAAAAAGATGAACAGCTAACACTTTGTGGAGGAATTTCGCTGGTTAGCATCGACAATGCCCGGCTTAACCTTGAAACCGAGCTCGCTCCGTTGGAATACAATTTCGATAAAGTGCTTGCAAATGCAAAAAATACCTGGAATGATTTGCTTGGAAGAGTAGAAGTTTCAACCCAAAACGAAGTTGACAAGGAGAAATTCTACACCAATTTTTACCGTTCGTATTACGGGAAAATGTTGGCCAGTGATGTAAACGGCCAGTACACCGATATGTGCGAAAAGGTTCAGACTGTTCAGGCTCCGGCAACAGCAGTTTTCAGTAGCGATGGTTTCTGGGGAGTACAATGGAACATCGCTCCCCTTTGGACGTTGGTTTCCCCCGAAATTGCCAGCCAGTATTCCAGTGCATTTATCGAATTGGGTCGGGTTGGAGGTTGGATTCCTGAGGCGCCAACTGGCATCAGTTATGCGCCTATCATGGGTTCGAATCACCACAATGCCATAATTATCAGTTCTTATCAAAAAGGAATCCGTGATTTCAATTACAAATTGGCTTTCGATTTGATTAAGCACGATTATACCAACCAGGGGATTGACTATCCATGCGGAGGTTTTGCAGGAAATCGTCACATGAAGCCGTACGTGGATTTCGGCTTTGTTCCTGATGAATTCGGCGCAGTTTCGAACACCGTTGAATATGCTTACGACGATTGGTGCCTCGGCCAATTTGCCAGTTCGCTGGGAAAGAAAGACGATTTCAAGTACTTCCAGAATCGCTCGATGAATTATAAAAATGTGTTCGATCCTGAAACCAAATACATTCGCCGGAAACACCAGGATGAAAGTTGGGTCAAGGATTTCGATCCGTTCAAATTCGGAACCGAAGGAGGCTGGAACGGCCCCGGCTATATGGAAGGAAACGCATGGATTTACAGCTATTTTGTTCCCCATGATTTGCCGGGAATAATCAACCTGATGGGAAAAGACGAATTCAATAACCGGTTGGAAAAAGGTTTCGAAGTCGGACATGTCGATTTGACAAATGAACCAAACCTCCAGGCACCGTTTCTTTTTAATTACTCTGGAAAGCCCTGGTTGACACAGAAATATTCGCGCCAGGTGACCGATAAACTGATCGATCTTGATCCGCTGGTAGGTTGGCTCGGCGACGAAGACGAAGGACAGATGAGTTCTTATTATGTGCTTCTGTCAATGGGATTGTTCGAGATGGACGGCGGATGTTCGATTAATCCGGCATACGACCTTGGCAGCCCGATTTTCGATAAGGTGGTTATTCATCTTAATCCGAAATATTACCCCGGAGGAACTTTCACTATCGTAATCAAAAACAATTCGAAATCAAATATCTATGTCCAGAATGCCCAATTGAATGGCAAACCTTTCAACAGCCTGAAACTGCCTCATTCGGAAATAGCAAAAGGTGGAATTCTGGAACTGGAGATGGGCGACAAACCGAATAAAACTTTTGGGAGAACAGATCAAGAAAACCTATGAAAGTAAAGGAATCAGGAATAATGCCAACGATTTTTTAAATATAGGGGCGCCTTATAGCCTTCCTTTTCATTCATCAAATTGTTATGTTTTCGAAATTCATTAAATAATTTCAAACCAACAAAAATGAAAAACCTGAATTATCTCATGATATTAGGGCTGTTGTTTTCATGCTCTCCAGAATCAAGTCGAAAAGCCCCGGAACAAACTGCTTTAAAAACAGAGAAACAACTTGCCCAAACACCTCCATTGGGTTGGAATAGTTACAATTGTTTTGGTGGAAACGTTTCGGAAGTCGAAGTAAAAGCCAACGCCGACTACATGGCCGATAAACTAAAAGCGTTTGGCTGGGAATACATCGTGGTCGACTTTTTATGGTATGTTGATGATATAACTTCTGCTGAAAAGATGTCCAATCGCCGTCCACACCAATACATCGATGAATTTGGTCGCCTGATCCCTTCTGTTAAATCTTTTCCATCGTCAGCTGGAGGAAAAGGCTTTAAACCGTTGGCGGATTACATTCATTCCAAAGGACTAAATTTTGGAATACACATCATGCGGGGCATTCCACGTCAGGCAATCAACGGAAATACACCCATCAAAAATTCTATATACAAAGCTTCCCAAATTGCAAATTTACCGGATACTTGTGCCTGGTATGGTGGTTTAATTGGGGTTAACCTTTCCAAGTCAGGAGCACAGGAATATTATAATTCACTTTTTGAACTCTATGCTGAATGGGGAGTTGACTATATCAAAGTTGATGATATTTCTTTTCCATATCATGCCGATGAAATTGAAGCTGTTCACAAAGCCATTGTCAACTGTGGCCGACCGATTATATTGAGTCTTTCACCTGGCCCGGCCTTTATTGGAAATCCTAAACATCTGAGAGAAAATGCAAATCTTTGGAGAATCTCCGGAGACTTTTGGGATAAATGGTCGGCACTGAAGCGTCAATTGGAATTGTGTCGTGACTGGGCACCACTGGTTACTGAAGGCCACTGGCCCGATGCCGATATGCTGCCGCTCGGTCATTTGAATATTAGGACCGAATTGAAAGATGGCAAACCCCGAAACACCAGTTTTACCAAAGACGAACAATATTTCCTGATGACGCTCTGGTCTATTTTCCGTTCACCGCTCATGTTTGGCGGAAATTTGCCTGACAATGATGAATTTACATTGTCGCTTCTCACCAATGAAGATGTACTTCGGGTAAATCAGCATTCGACCAATAACAAGGAGATCAGTTTCAAGGATGGAGTGAGCATCTGGACCGCCAATGACAAAGAAAAACCAATGAAATACATTGCATTGATGAATGTTACCGATTCTGAAAAAACGGTTTCATTGCCTTTGGAAAGTGATGGAAATTCAGAAAATATTATTATCAGGGACCTGTGGAAAAAAACTTTGCTGACCAAAAGAGAAAAAACAGTTCAGGTTAGTATTCCGCCTCACGGTGCTGCTTTGTACTCCTATCAGAAATAACTTATTAATATTAGTAAATCTTATGCAACATGAACAAAGCATCATTTCTACTTACAATCCTGCTTATCATCGCAGTTTCAGCATCAGGACAACCAGAAATCAAGTCGATGAGTTTTGAGCAATACATCCGCGAAAACATCCCGGCAAAAGCAGCAATTGATATTTTCCTGAATGAGCTTTCCTGGGCGAAATTCGATCCGGAAACAGGGTATAAACTCGGCAATTACATGCCTCATGACGGAATAGATAAGAGTTCAACCATTTCTACTTCCAATCTTGGTGGAACCCGAACATCATTTGTATATGCCAATAAACCTTGCCGAATTAATACCTATGGAGACAGTTTCACTCAATGTCATCAAGTGAGTGATGCTGAAACATGGCAGGAATACCTGGCTGGTCATTTAGGCGAGCCAATCCGCAACTTTGGAATGGGAGGCCTGGGTGTTTACCAGGCTTACCGGAGAATGTTAAGGGAAGAAAACACCAGCGACAGCGCCAAATACGTAATGCTTTACATTTGGGGCGACGATCATATCCGCAGCCTTTTGCGCTGCCGCTATATGCTGATAAAGGAATGGAACAAGGAACAGGAAGATATAGAAGGAGTGGGCCGTATGTTTCATGGCAACTTTTGGGCAAACCTCGAAATGAATCTTGAAACCGGTCAATTCGTCGAAAACAACAGCCGGATTACTGAGGCTAAAGATCTTTATAAAATGACCGATCCTGATTGGATGCTTGAAAACCTGAAAACCGATATTGCATTGCAAATGTACCTTTTCAGACAAGGAAAGATAAACGAAATTGATACCCGGAAGCTCGAAAAACTGAGTATGATTTTAAAATTTCCGCTCGATTTAAGAAACCCGGAAACCTTGCGTGAAAATGTTTCCAAATTACTTGATGAATATGGTTTTGCGGCCACCAAGTATATCCTAGGAAAAACCAATCAATTTGTGTATAAAAAAGGTAAAAAACTGATGGTTGTGCTCTTCGATCCTTATAATGTACTCCGGTCACTATTGGAAGGCGGAAGCCGCTACGATTCCGAAATTGTGGATTATCTGCAACAAAATAAATTCAACTATTTCGATATGAATCTGGTACACCTTGAAGATTATAAAGCTTTTAACCTTAGTGTTGATGACTATTATAAGCGTTATTTCATTGGACATTACAATCCAGCGGGAAACCACTTTTTTGCCTATTCAATTAAACAAAAAGTGGTTGATTGGCTTGATCCTAAACCAATAACCTATCAAAATACGGATCAAAAGATGACCGGTTTTAAAGGATATTTGGATTCGTATTGATTTCTGAACCCATGTGTGTAAACTTTTATATTAAAAAGATGAAACAAAAAATTGTATTTATTTTAATAGTAATTGTAGCTTTATCAGCCGTATGTCAGGCTCAAAATCGAAAGAAAGAGACCGGAACAACCAATTTACAAACTTATACCAACCCGATCATTCCAAAATACCTGGCCGACCCTTATTTGAAATACGATAATGGATATTATTATTTGTTTGCTACAGGCCCAGCCGAAGATGGCCGGAATATTCCGATCCACCGGACAAAAGATCTGGTAAATTGGGAATTTGTACGTGGCGCTGTAATAAATGGTTCAAAAGCCGATTGGAATTATATGCACTTCTGGGCTCCTGAAGTTTATAAAATCAAAAACAAATACTACCTATATTATACTGCTTCACCTGAAGATTCACCGGCAAATTCAGGTAATCGGGTAGGCGTGGCTATTGCCGACAGTATTCAGGGACCCTATAAAAATGTTGGGGTAGTCATTCCTCATGCCTCAATTGATGGACATGTGTTTTTTGATACCGATAGTACTATGACTATTTTCTATACTATCGAACATGGAAATAAGGATGGACTCATTGCCGGCCAGATTTATGCAGATAAGTTAATTGCTCCGACATGGGTTGAAGGTAAACCGGTTCAAATCATCAGCCATCACATTTGGCAGGAAGGTCCGTTCATGTTGCATCGAAACAATAAATATTTTCTCACTTATAGTTGCGGTGACTGGAAAAATGACACTTATCATGTGCGTTATGCCATTGGAAATACGCCGATGGGGCCATATGTTGAGCAACCTGACACCATCTTGAAATCAAACAAAAAAGTAAAAGGTCCAGGGCATCATTCACTTTTTGTTGACAAAAACGGAAAAGACTGGATTATTTATCATGGCTGGGATACTGCGTATACAGCCCGATACCCCAGAATTGACCGGATTTTGGTTGACGGGAATAAAATTTCATCGGATGGACCAACCTATTCTGAACAATCGATAAATAAATAGTAATGAAAAACTAAATAATTGGTGATTAAATTTTATTCATAATTTACGTATGAAATCAGGACAACTACTGAATTTGGAACTACAGTATAATTTTGATAAGAAATTTACACCTGACTAAGCATAAGAAATCCCCGATTTTTCAGTTGGAGTTCTACACCGGTAATATTGTCAAAAAAACGTTGCTGCTAAAACAAAATTAATTTTAACAACTTACAAAAATTAAACCCATGAAGACTATCCAAACAATTACACTAATTATCGTGATTTCAGTTTTTAACTGCTGGAATTGCAGTTCACAGAACAATAGGAATATAAAAATCGTCATGTACGGTAATTCAATCACCTTTCAGGGAAAATGGGAAGAAGTGCTGGGACGAGCTGATGTCGCGAACCGAGGTATTCCAGGCTACACGACTGGGCAACTCATCTGGACTATCAAAAACGGATTGCAGGATCATCCGGATAGTAAAATATGGTTCCTTGAAGGCGGGATTAATGACATTTCATTAGGGGTACCTGTTGAAAGAATTTTTGAGAACTATAAAACCACCGTCGATTCACTCAAACGAAATCATATCATTCCGGTTGTTCAGTCAACAATCCTGAAAAACAATGCCAAAGCCGACAATAAAAAGGTTTCGAAGCTGAACCGGATGGTGAAAAGTTGGTGTATGAAAAACAAAGTCGAATACATCGATCTGAATGCTTTTCTGTCGCGTGATGGGGAACTTATTAAGGAACTAACCACTGATGGTTGCCATCTTCAGCCACAAGCTTATAAACCTTGGAGTGAAGCTATAAAAAATATTCTGGCAAAATATAAAATCTGATATGGAATTAAACTTACGACCAAACCATAAGAGTGTCTCTTTAATTCTGTTACCCAGGTCTATATTTATTCTACATAAGTCAGGAAGTTTAGACCTAAAATATTTGTTCTATGCAACGTTTTATGCTGATACTGTTGCCAGATGAAAAGTCTAAGCCAGAATATTTATAACATAGGTGAAAATTGTTTGAATTTCGGTTATATACTTAATTTGTTGCTGCAGTTTGGAATACTTTCACAGCTTGTTTCCGAACAAATGATTATAATTATTTAACCTGTTTAAACCAACTTATTAATCGAATATGAAAATAAAATCAGCTTTTAAATTTGAATCTTTAAGCTTTCCGAAAGTTATTCCAGGTTTCTTTGTTCTGTCAATATTTCTCATGTTTTTTGGCATCACGACAAAGGCTATTGGTCAGGTTCCAAATCTTCTTCTTTGTGATTATGAGGGAAATATAGCGGTGACGAATGTGTATAATAACATCGGTTTACCTAATGACATTACGGTTGATAATCCCTTTAAAACCGGGATCAATACCTCTCCAAAATGTACAAAACTGACCGTTACTGCTGCCTGGAATGAAATTGGATTTCTGACATTTAAAGATACAATTGACCTGAGTAAGTATTCGGGAGTCGCCTATAAAATTTATGCCGGAGGAGCAGCTACAACGCATCTGAAAGTAGTTAAAAACACCGACACAAACTGGTGGGAAGATCCAAACAATACCCTTACTGATGTAACCAGTTCGATGGTTCCGACCTTAAATCAGTGGGTTGCCGATACCATTCATTTTTTTGCCGGAGGTATTGGGTTGACTTATGGATTTGTTCTACAGCCCCAGGTCAATGGAGTTTATTACATCGATGATGTGGTATTGATAGGGAGGAAGCCTTCCCAACAGCGAATCGGGCTGAAGAACCTGGCCGCAGCCAAGGGAAAAAACATCGGAACAGCCGTTCCGATACAAACCTTGCTGCTAGACAATTCGAGGGCCGATGTTCAATTGATTAATGCTGAATTTAATTATTCAATTGCCGACAACGATAACAAATTCAATTATATCGAGCCGCAGAACGGGGTTTTTACGTTTGACCGGATGGATATATTTGTAACTAAATGTCTGGCTGAAGGTCGTCAGATACGTGGTATGGGATATGTTTGGCACAGTTCAAACCCCGATTGGCTGGTAAATGGAAATTTCGACCGTACGCAAATGCTTGCTATCATGAAACGACACATTACCACTTCGATGTTGCGGTATAAAGGCAGAATAAAAGACTGGGAAATTGTGAACGAAGCCTGGGCTGCTCCCGGTGAGGAAGGAAATGCCCATCCTCAGATACGAAAAACAAGTGTATGGTACAAAGCCATTGGACCCGATTATATTGATTCAGCATTTGTTTATGCGCACCGTGCCGATCCTGATGCAAAACTTTATTACAATGACTATGGTGCAGAAATGATGACTGAAAAGGCTGATTCCATCTTTGCCTGGTTAAAGCGGGAGAAGGCAAAAGGAATTCCAATTAATGGTATTGGCATGCAATCGCACTTGTCGCCATCAAGCGGCTCAAGTCTGAAAATCCTCACAGAAATGGACCAAAATGTGAAGAGGCTGAATTCTATTGGAATGGAAGTGAGTATCACCGAACTGGATTATGGCCTTACCACCACAACGGCAGCAGATCTATTAACTCAGGCAAAAGTCTTTCGCGCTGTTGCCAAGGTCTGGATTGATAATCCAAATTTAAAAACACTTATTTTCTGGGGACTTATCGACCATGAATCATGGCTGACCTTACCTGAATATGGAGGCAAAAAGGCACCTTTGCTCTTTGATGACAACTTAAATCCAAAAATTGGTTATTTTGGTATTCAGGATTTACTTACTGGTGAAAAAGAAATTGTAACTCCACCTTTAAATTTAAATGCCAGAGTTATTTCATCAGTTGCAATTTCTTTAATATGGGATGATCCAAAGTTAAAATATGGAAACGTCGACTATATTGTGTCTATGAACGGTGATTCGATCAACCATACCAATAGCTTAAGTCTGATTGTCACCCGTTTGACACCTGGAACTACCTATTTGATTACAGTCCAATCAACCAATGATTTGGGCGTCAAGTCAGATAATAGCCTGCCAGTGGTTGTAACAACCAAATTTCCTACCGATATAGAAAATGTTGGCAAATCAGATCAAACACTAATTTACCCGAATCCGGTTGAAAAAGGAGAATCGTTGAAAATCGATTTTAATCGGACTATGGATGCGGTCATTTCAATTTTCGATGTGACCGGCAAGAAAATATTTTCAGAAAGGATCATTGGAGACCGATATAATTCGCCAATTCTAAATTTGGAGGGTTTCTATCTGGTTAATATTATTTCAAAAAGCTTGAATTTATCAAGGAAAATTCATTTTAAATAATGGATATTCTCTTTCCGCATTATTAATTAATGGGTAGTTATTTTCCGTATTATTAGTTAATGGGTAGTTACTTTCCGATACAGAAAGTAATAATAGTTCATTATCAATTATATATGAATAAAAGGTACAAATAAGGTACGTAAACTAACAGTTTACATGTGTTTTGGCAAATAATTCACTCTTTTAGTTAAAGGTAGGAGAGTAGTTATATTAATAGTAATCCTATAAAAAAAATTGTGTTAGTTTTCATTTCCTTGCCATATATTCATTTCTGTTGAGTCGATTCTTTACGAGATCAACAGAAGGATCAATTTTGTATCACGGTTCAATATATGGTAATATGCTTTTAACTTCATGGATCATCAGCAAAAATACAAACTATTATTTTCTTGAAAACTTGTCAATAAGTCATTGAGGTAGCTTATGCTTCCAGGTGGATTTATTGATGGTATTTTTCTGATCTGTTATCGGCAGGTTGTAGTTATGACGTCAGAACAACAAAAATCATTACTAAGAATAGATGTTTAATTAACTGTAAATATGACTGTTATTATGCAGATAAGTTGCAGATAGGCTATACTAAAAACAGATCATAATCTGCCTCATATTATGGAGTGATACTTATGCTGTCTGAAGGTATAAAAGTGGCTTAAATGGATGTTATGTAGGTAAATATGGCAATTTATGATGTAGTTTCTTATCGGCCAGTGGATAGGTTTATGAGTTTCTTTGTAGCAGGATGATTTTAATGGTTTTTGCCTTTGAACTTGCATTGCTGATAGGATGTGTACTATTTGCCGACTAACGCCTACATGTCGGAATAAGGAGCAAATATGAAGGGTTGAGGAGGTATAATGTAGTTACCAGTCTCCAATAGATTATTGCCTAAAGTATTCCCAAAAAAATTGGAAACAATACAAAAGAGCGGCAGGGCCAGAACCTAGAGGACTGGTTCCTGTTCCCAAGAACCTGTTCCCTGATTACTGGATTCATGATTACCGTATGCCAGGATGCCAGGAATAAGTAGTGAGAGAATCTCCCGATGCACATGCCAAACGTTGCAACCATCGCAAACGATCGTTATGCCATCGCTTTTCTAACTCCGATCGACACCCCCCTACCACGAAGGAGGCCACCCCCTCCCCATGCCCTGATATTATATATCTGGGTAACACATTAAAAGACTTCTCTATATTTTTTGTAATGCGATTAATTTATAATTAACATATTATATATCGAGAATAGTGATTGAATGGAATAGATAGTTATACAAGGTCAGATCTTGATTTTAGCAGTTATGGCTACTACTCGACAACAACTCGTAATGTATGTCTGATATGTTCCAGACAGTTATATTTCTGGTTCCTGGCACTGGCCGCACTGGCATAACCAAGTGAACTGGCAATTTTTTCCCAACTCATTTTTTTGTAATAGAAAGATTCGAGAAGTTTTTTACATGGTTCACCTAAAGCTTCAATTGCACATTGCACTTCCTCATAAACATCTGGTGCCCCATCGTTGCCAATTATACTTATGTTTTCTTCAGGATAATCGTACGAATCATTAAGTGGTATGTTTTTTCTATCTTTTCTGAGTTGTTCAAGCCATAGATTTCTACAGATTGAATATAAGTAGGTACTTACAGAACAAGTCAAAACAAGGTTTTGATGGTAGATTTTTTCTATAAAAATGACTAATCCATCCTGGAAAATGTCTTTTGCCAAATCAATATTTCCTGAATTTTCTAAAACCAATCTTACGACCTTTGGAAAATCTTCTTCATATAAACGGTTAAAGACCTGTTGATCACGTAAAAGAATGCCATGAATAATTTCGTCATTCCTTGTTTGAACTCGAATTTGGTACTCAGTTTCCGTTTCCCTAGTAAGCTGGAACCTAAGATGAGAGTCAAATTTTAAATCTTCCTCGATTCTTCTTCTTTCTTTCTCGTTCCATAATTCTAAGGCATGATTACAGATATTGACAAGCATGTCCGATTGTTTTTTTCGGAAAGCGAGGTAGGTTGACTTTAATATCTCCGTGAGCGGTATATTATTTTTTTCTTTCTAACCTCTTAAGTTTTTATTGGGATAAGAAATGGTGATTACTTCAACTTTTCCCTTTACCCAGATTTCAGGGATTACTGAATCATAAACA